>Ga0268299_1000184_pt1 | contig 247517 bp, 221 predicted proteins | sample NOBtaG_FD_193484 | JGI IMG/M metagenome (GOLD analysis project Ga0268299, IMG submission 193484) | Activated sludge microbial communities from bioreactor in Nijmegen, Gelderland, Netherland - NOB reactor | ecosystem: Engineered > Bioreactor > Aerobic > Activated sludge | place: Netherlands... | reverse complement strand
CGATCGCTGTATCGCTGCTCGGACGGCGAACGTGGTCGTGGCGCTCCCGTGACGTATCTGTCCCATAGGGCTTCCCTCCATTCCAACGAAAGGATCACACCATCAAACCGTGGGATCAAACAGCTAGCGCCTGTCCGACAGAAGTGGAATCCGGTTCTGTCGAAAGACAGGCGACCGCTATGGAGCTGGAGCCTGTCCGATGCTTCTATCTGCATCGGACAGGCTCTAGTGCCCCGCCGCCGGCTGGTCGCGGTTGCCCAGAAGCAGGTCGCGCCCGGCATAGATCCCCTCGACCGACTGCACGGCAAACCGATTGCGGTCGCGCGCGCGGCATTCCTCGATCAGCAGGTCGGCCTCATCGGCTTCGGCGCCAAGGCGGATGATCGCCTCGCGCCCCAGCGCCAGGGCGCTTTCGAACGTCTCGCGGATTTCATACTCCACGCCCTTGGCCCGCAGTTCCAGCGAATGACCGCGGTCGAAGGCCCGCGCCATGACCGGAACCAGCGGAAACTCGTGTTTCAGCAGTTCGACGATCCGCGTCGTGGTTTCCGCCTTGTCGATCGCCACGATGATCAGGCTGGCGTTCTGCGCGCCGGCCGCATGCAGGATGTCCAGCCGCGACCCGTCGCCATACCAGACCTTGAAGCCGAAATCGGCGGCGGCGCGGATCATTTCGGTGTCGGTCTCGATCATCGAGATGCTGTGCCCGCGCGCCAGAAGCGGCTGGCTGGCGATCTGCCCCACGCGGCCGAAGCCGATGATCAGCACATGCGCGGCAAGGCCGCCCGCGGCCTCTACCCCGTCGACCCCGTCCATCGATTCCGCGGCCTTCGGCGCCAGCCGGTCATGCAGGATGATCATCAGGGGCGTCAGCACCATCGAGATGATGATGATCGCGGTCAGGTTCGCATTCCATTCCGGTTCAAGGATGCCGAACTGGGTGGCGCTGGCGTAAAGGACAAAGGCGAACTCGCCCCCCTGCGCCATCAGGACCGCGCGTTCCACCGCCTCGGCCCGGTCGGATTTCAGGAACCGCGCCACGGCATAGATCACGATCATCTTCAGGATCATGAAGGCCGGGACGCTGATCGCGATCACCGCCCAGTTGCGGGCGATGGTATCGAGGTCAAGCGCCATGCCGACGCCAAGGAAGAAAAGGCCAAGGAGAAGGCCGCGAAACGGCTCTATATCGGCCTCAAGCTGGTGACGGAAGGTGGATTCCGACAGCAGCACGCCGGCCAGGAAGGCGCCCATCGCCATGGAAAGCCCGCCCGCCTGCATCAGCACGGCCGCGCCCAGCACCACCAGCAACGCCGCCGCCGTCATCACCTCGCGCGCGCCAAAGCGGGCCAGCAGGCGGAACATCGGGTCCAGCAGGTAGCGCCCGGCCAGGACAAGGACGACGATCGCCCCCAGCCCGATGGCGATGCCCGTCAGGCGCGCGGCCAGGGTCACCTGTTCGCCGCCCGGGGCAAGAAAGGCGACCAGCGCCAGAAGCGGCACGATCGCCAGGTCTTCCAGCAAGAGGATCGCGATGATGCGGCGGCCGCCGGGCCGGGCCATCTGGCCGCGTTCCTGCAGCATCTGCATGACGATGGCGGTCGAGGTCAGGACGAAGCCGGTGCCGGCCACGAAACTTGCGGTGACCGGATAGCCCAGCAGGATGCCGACCCAGATCAGCACGGCAATGGCCAGCACGACCTGCATCAGGCCAAGGCCAAGGATTTCGCCGCGCATCGCCCAAAGCCGCGTCGGCTGCATCTCAAGCCCGATGATGAACAGGAACAGCACCACGCCCAGTTCGGCGATATGGATGATCGACTGCGGATCGGGGAAAAGACCCAGGATCGCCCCCAGGCCGAAGGGGCCGATGGCCAGCCCGGCCGCCAGATAGCCCAGCACCGAGCCTAGGCCGAAACGCCGGAACAGCGGCACCGCGACCACCGCCGCCGCCAGAAGCACGACGACGGGCAGAAGGTCCACCCCGCCATGATGCGCGGCCTCGCCGGCCGCATGTGCGGCATCCGCTGCTTCACCCGCCATGAAACACCCCTTCCCGTCGTCTGCGCAGGGGCATTATGGCCGGGTTGCACCGCCCAAGGCCAGAGCGTTCCGGTTCAGGCGATCAGCCCGCCCGCCGCGGCGCCGCTGATCCGCAGGTCAAGGATCACGCCTTCCGGGTGGTCTTCCGCAAGACGCACCTCGGTGAACTGTTCGGTCCGCCCCATCCGCGGGGTTTCGGTCAGAACCCGGTGCAGCGCACCCTGCTGCGCGGCCAGGTGCCGGGCCAGCGCCGCCTCGCCCGCCGCGCGCAGCCGCGCCGCGCGGTCACGAACCTCGGGGCCTTTCACCTGCGGCATCCGCGCGGCCGGCGTGCCCTTGCGCGGGCTGAAGGGAAAGACATGCAGGAAGGTCAGACCGCAGTCATCCACCAGCCGCAGCGAGTTTTCGAACATCGCCTCGGTCTCGGTCGGGAAGCCGGCGATCAGGTCGGCGCCAAAGACCATGTCGGGCCGCAGCCGCCGCGTCTCCTCGCAGAAGCGGATGGCATCGTCGCGCAGGTGGCGGCGCTTCATCCGCTTCAGGATCATGTCGTCGCCCGCCTGCAGCGAAAGGTGCAGATGCGGCATCAGCCGCGGCTCGGTCGCGATGGCCTGCATCAGGTTTTCATCCGCCTCGATCGAATCGATCGACGAGATGCGCAGGCGCGGCAGGTCGGGCACCAGCCGCAGGATGCGCATCACCAGATCGCCCAGCCGCGGCGCGCCCGGCAGGTCGGCGCCCCAGGAGGTCAGGTCCACCCCGGTCAGCACCACCTCCAGAAAGCCCTTGTCGACCAGTCGCCTGATCTGTTCCACCACCACGCCGGCGGGGACGGAACGCGAATTGCCGCGGCCGAAGGGGATGATGCAGAAGGTGCAGCGATGGTCGCAGCCGTTCTGGACCTGCACATAGGCGCGCACCCGGCCGAAGCCGTCGATCAGGTGGCCGGCGGTTTCCCGGACCGACATGATATCGTTGACCTGAACCTTCTCGGTCTCGCCGATCAGGTCGGGCGCGCGCAGCCCGGCCCACGTCTCGGCCTGCATCTTTTCATGGTTGCCGATGACGCGGGAAACCTCGGGCATGGCGGCGAAGGTTTCGGGTTCGGTCTGGGCGGCGCAGCCGGTGACGATCACCGGCGCCCCGGGGTTTTCGCGGGCCAGGCGGCGGATTTCCTGCTTGGCCTTGCGCACCGCCTCGGCGGTGACGGCGCAGGTGTTCACCACCACCGCGCCTTCCACTCCGGCAGCGGCGGCCAGTTCCTTCATCGCCTCGGTCTCATAGGCGTTCAGCCGACAGCCGAGCGTGGCAAAGACCGGGGGCTTGGGCGCTGCGTTCATCACAGGGCCGCCAGGAAGGCCGGCGACAGGATGCCGTCGAAGACGCGGGCGACCGGGCCGGTCATCCAGACGCCATCGTCGCGCCAGTCGATTTCCAGCGTGCCGCCGTCAAGGTCCAGCGTGACCTGACGGCCGGTCAGCCCGCGCAGATGCGCCGCCACCGCGGTGGCGCAGGCGCCCGATCCGCAGGCCAGCGTGATGCCGGTTCCGCGTTCCCAGACCCGCATCCGCAGCCGGTTGGCGCCCGAAAGGCTGGCGAATTCCACGTTGGACTTCTGCGGATAAAGCGGATCGACCTCATGGCGCGGGCCCAGCACCGCCACGTCCACCGCCTCGGCATCGGGCACGAACAGCACGCAATGCGGGTTGCCCATGCCCACGGCCACCGGATCGCCATCCAGCGGCAGGTGCAGAAGATCAACCTCCTGCGCCAGCGGCACTTCGCGCCAGTCAAGCTGTGGCGGGCCCATGTTGACGCTGACCCTGCCATCGGCCAGCCGCCGGGCTGCCAGAATGCCGCGGGCGGTCTTCAGCGTCACGCCCTCCCTGCCGCTGTCGCGCATCACCAGATCGGCGACGCAGCGCGTGGCATTGCCGCAGGCGCCCGCCCGGCTGCCGTCGGCGTTCCAGAAATCCAGCGCCACGTCCGCGACGGCGTCATCGCGGATTTCGGCCAGCTGGTCGAACCCCACGCCGCGGTTCCGGTCGCCCAGCGCGCGCGCCAGCGCCGGCGTCGTCACGCCAGCGGCACCCGGCCCGCGCCCGCGCGAGTCGATCACCACAAAATCGTTGCCCGCCCCGTGCATCTTGATGAAGGGCAGGCCGGTCGGGGCCATGGTCGTGTCCATCCGGCGCATATACGCCCCGAAACCCCGCCATGCCAGTGGCCAGTGGCGAATCCGCTTGCATCGGGCCGCGTGCAGGGCTATCCGGGCGCCCCGGATGGGCCGTTAGCTCAGTTGGTAGAGCAGCTGACTCTTAATCAGCTTGTCGCAGGTTCGATCCCTGCACGGCTCACCATCCGCACCCTTGAAATCATGCCGCTTTTGGGCTTGACGGGCCATGGGCCGTTCCTTACACGCGCCGCCAGTGGGCCCGTAGCTCAGTTGGTAGAGCAACTGACTTTTAATCAGTGGGTCACAGGTTCGAATCCTGTCGGGCTCACCAAGAAAATCACGGGCCTGGGCAAATCTGCCGGGCCCTTTTTCTTGCCGCCGCGCCGGGGCGGCGATCAGGCCCGGGTCCAGTAGGCTGCGGCGCTGATCTCGTCCCTGGCCAGACCGCGGGCGGCAAGCGCCTTGCGCGCGGCCTGGGCCTCGGTCGATTCGGCGGCAAAGAAGACGGCGCGGTTGCGGTCGGGGATGCGCAGCAGACCAAGCGCCTCCACCGGCGACGCGCCGGCCTCGCGCAGCGCCCAGCGGACGTCGACCCCGGGCGGATGGTCCAGCGCCTGGATGTCGGCGGCACAGGGCACCACCAGCACCGCCTGCCCGCAGGCATCGGCCGGCATCTGCGCCAGCAGCCTTGCGATCACCGGGACGGCGGTTTCGTCGCCGACCAGCCCCTGCCAGCCGGCGCCCGTCAGCCCCCTGCCGCCGCCCGGGCCGGACAGCACGATCTCGGTCCCTGCGGCCAGGCCCAGGCACCAGCGGGTGACGCGGCCGCCGTCGTGCAGGAAGACGTCAAAGGCCAGATGCGTCGTGGCACCGCGATCCTGCAGCAGGCGGGTCGTGTAAACGGGCTTGTGCCAGGCCGCGGCGCCGCCGGGCCATTCGGTCACGCCGTTGGCGTCGGTCCTTGGCCAGTCCGCGCCCGCCGGGCCGAACAGCAGCCGGAAATGCAGCCCGCCGCCGGCAAAGCGGGCGAGCCCCGCGCCCTCGACCGTGACCCGGCAGTATGAGGGCGAGATGCGTTCGGCCGCGACGACGCGGGCCAGCGCGTGATTGTCGGGCCGGCCGGCCGCGCGGCGGCCCTGCCATTGCGGCACCACGCCGGCGGCGGCGAATTCCTCGGTCAGGTAGTCGCGCAGCATCTGCAGGTGCGGCATGTCCTGCGCCGTGACCCGGACCCGGGTCATCCCGCCCTCGGCACTGACCCGCAGGTCGCCGCCCGACATGACCACCGTCATGCCATCGGGATGCGGCCTGATGCCGAAGCCGATTTCCCGCGCGCGGTGGCTGAAGACCGGCAGCGCGGTCGCGGGTTCGACCGGCAGCAGCGCCTCGATGCTGGGGAGGGCCGCGGTCATGCGCGCTCTTCCTGCCGGGCGGCGGCCAGCGATCCGCGCGGCACCATCATCGGCCGGCCCGTCACCGGATCGGGCATCACCAGGCTGTCCAGCCCGAAAATCTCGCGGATATGCCGCTCGGTCAGCACCTCGGCCGGGGTGCCCGTCGCGTGAATCCTTCCGGCCTTCATCCCGACGACCACGTCGGCGTGCCGGGCGGCAAGGTTCAGTTCGTGCAGGACCATGACCACGGTCGTGCCGCGCCGGCGGTTCAGGCCGGCCAGCAGCTCCAGCACCTCGATCTGGTGGCTGACGTCAAGGAAGGTGGTCGGTTCGTCCATCAGCAGGATCTCGGTCTCTTGCGCCAGCGCCATCGCGATCCAGACCCGCTGCCGCTGGCCGCCCGACAGCGCCGCCACATCGCGTTCGGCCAGCCCGGCGGTGCCCGTCACCTCAAGCGCCTGCGCGACCGCCGCGTCGTCGGCCGCGCCCCACCGCGCGAAAAGCCCGTGGTGCGGGTGGCGGCCCCGGCTGACAAGGTCAAGCACGGTGATCCCCTCGGGCGCAATCGGGCTTTGCGGCAGGAAACCCACGCGGCGGGCAAAGGCCCTGGCCGCGATCCGCTGCACGGGCGTGCCGTCCAGCGTCACCCGGCCCTGGCGCGCGGGCAGCAGCCGGGCAAGGCTGCGCAGCAGCGTGGACTTGCCGCAGGCATTGGCGCCGACGATGGCGGTGATCCGGCCGGGCGCGATCGCCAGCGTGATCTCCTGCAGGACCAGGGTGGCGCCATAGCCGGCGGAAAGGCCGGTGGCCTGCAGCAGGGGCGGGGTCATGCGCCGGTTCCTTTCCGGTTCTCGCGCAGGATCAGGAAGACCAGGTAGGGCGCGCCCAGAACCCCGGTGACGATTCCGACCGGATAGCGCGCCGGCAGCAGGAACTGGCCGGCGAAATCGCAGACCAGCACCAGCAGCGCCCCGATCGCGGCGGCAGGCAGCAGGATCGGACCGTCGCGCCCGGTGATGCGGGCAGCGATCGGGCCCGAAAGGAAGGCGACAAAGGCCACCGGCCCGGCGCTGGCCGTGGCCACCGCCACCAGGCCGACCCCGGCCAGGATCACCGCTATCCGGGTCAGGCCCAGCCGGACGCCCAGCCCGGCCGCGGCATCGTCGCCCATGCGCATCACCTCAAGGTCGCGGGCGCGCCAGGCCAGAATCCCGCCGCACAGCGCCAGCGTCAGGCCCATCGGCAGGACCTGGCCGATCCGCGCGCCGTTCACGCTGCCCGAAAGCCAGCGCAGCGCCTCTTGCAGCGACCAGGCCGGGGCGCGCGACAGGACATAGGCCGTGGCGCTTTGCAGCATGGCCGAGAGCCCGATGCCGACAAGGATCAGCCGGGCGCCGGTGACCTCGCCACGCCAGGCCAGAAGGTAGATCAGCAGCGCGACGCCAAGCCCCGCCGCCACCGCCACGACCGGGACGACCGGCCCCGTCATCGCCAGGACGACGATGCAGAACACCGCCGCCGTGCTGGCGCCGGCGCTGATGCCGATGATGTCGGGGCTGGCAAGCGGGTTGCGCAGCAGCGTCTGGAAGGCCGCGCCGCCCATGCCGAAGGCGGCGCCGGCCAGAATGGCCATCAGCGCCCGCGGCAGCCGCAGCGTGCCGATGGTGAAGCTTGCACCCTCGACCGCCTCGCCGCGCAGAACCCGCCAGACGGTTGCGGGCGGAAACTGGTTCTGCCCAAGCATCAGGGCCAGCGCAAAGCCGATGGCCAGCGCGGCGCCAAGAAGGGCCAGCACCGCCCCGCGCCGCCGCAGCCGGGCGCGCCTTTGCCCGCTGATCAGGGCCAGCGTCGCGATCACAGGGCACCCACCCTGCGCCGCCGCACGATCCAGATGAACACCGGCGCGCCGATGAAGGCGGTGACGATGCCGGCATCCACCTCTCCGGGCCGGGCGATCAGCCGCCCCGCCACATCGGCCAGCACCAGCAACGCCGCCCCGGCGATTGCCGAGAAGGGCAGGATCAGCCGGTAGTCGACGCCGAAGATGGCGCGGCAGGCATGCGGAACCACCAGCCCGACAAAGCCGATCGGGCCGCAAAGCGCGGTCGTGGCGCCCGACAGCACGATGGCCGCGCCCGCCGCCAGGATGCGGGCCATGGTCACGTTCTCGCCCAGGGCCTGCGCCGCATCCTCGCCCAGGGCGAGCAGGTTCAGCTTGCGCGCCGCGGCCAGCGCCGCCAGCGCGCCGACCGCCAGGAAGGGCAGCACGGGCGCGATCCGGTCATGGGTGGCGCCGCCGACGCCGCCGATCATCCAGGACTGCACCAGCCCGCCGATGTCGCCGCGCGGCAGGATCACCGCCGTGGTGAACGACGCCATCGCCGCCGAAAGCGCCGCCCCCGCCAGCGCCAGCTTCAGCGGCGTGGCGCCGCCGATGCCCAGGCTGGCAATGGCATAGACCCCGGCCGCCGCGATGCCGGCGCCCAGCACGGCAACCCACAGGTATTGCGCCGGGCTTGCCATCCCGAACCAGGCGACGCCGATCACCACCGCCAGCGCCGCACCGGCGTTGGTTCCCAGAAGCCCCGGGTCAGCCAGCGGATTGCGCGTCAGCCCCTGCATGGCCGCCCCCGCCATGCCAAGCGCCGCGCCGGCCAGAAGCGCCAGAAAGGTGCGCGGGATGCGGGCGGCGACGGCCGCCTCGGCAATGGTTGCGGGCGGGCGGTGCAGCGCGGCACCGATATCGGCCCAGGAGACGTCCCTGGCGCCGAAGGTCAGCGACAGGAAGACCGCGACCGCCAGAAGGGCCAGCAGCGCCGCCGCGCCGGAGCGGGCAGCCGTCCCGGTTCTGGCGGCCATGCCGGCCGGGCGGGGCATGGCGCCTGTCATTCCGCCCGCGTCACCGCCGCCGAAAGCAGCGCCGCATAGTCCTTCAGCACCCAGCTCAGCGACAGCGGCGTCGGATTGGCCGCCGTCCCCATCGGATCGTTCTGCAGCATCACCAGCGATCCCCGGGCCACGGCGGGCAGGCGCGTGGTCAGGATGTCGGTCGACAGCGCCTGCAGCAGATCGCCGCCGCCATAGGTGACCAGCACATCCACCGCGGCCAGGTCGTCGATCCGCTCGGCGCTGATCTCGGCCGAAAAGGCACCGCTTCCGGCGGCTTCGGTCACCATGGCGGGCGACCGGAGGCCAAGGTCGTGGAAGAACCGCACCCGGGTATCGTTGTCGGTGTAGAACCCGATCCGGCTGAGGTCCGTCGCCGACAGATGCGTGACGAACATCGCCGTGCGGCCCTGAAGTTCGGGATGGGCGGCCCGGGTGGCGGCAATCTCGGCCTCAAGGCGCGCAACCAGGGCGAGGCCCTCGTCCGCCATGCCCATGCCCGCCGCGTTCAGCAGGATCGTGTCGCGCCAGTCGGTCGACCAGGGGTTTTCCGGATAGGCGATCACCGGCGCGATCTGGCTGAGCGTCTCGTAATCGGCGGCCGACAGGCCGGAATAGGCCGCAAGGATAACATCGGGCCGGGTGGCGGCGACGGCCTCGAAGTCGATCCCGTCCCCCTCGTCGAACAGCACCGGCGCCTCGGCCCCCAGTTCCTCCAGCCGCGCCTCGACCCAGGGCAGCAGGCCATCGCCGTCGTCATCGCCGAAATTGGCCGCGGCAAAACCCACGGGCACGATGCCCAGCGCCAGCGGCACCTCGTGGTTCGACCAGTTCACCGTGGCGATGCGCAGCGGTCTTGCCGGAATCACCGTGGTGCCGAAGGCGTGTTCGACCGACAGGGGATAGGCCCCGGCCGGGGTCTCGGCCCCGGCAGGTGCGGCGGCATGGGCCGCCAGGACCACGGCAAACACGGCGGCGACTGCGCCTTTGAGACAGGGCATGTGGGCGTTCCTTGCAGGTCTGCGGAAGGGCGTCTTGCGGTCGGGCCGGGCCATGGTCAAGGCCGCCGGCCGGGCGACAGGGCTGGATGCCACAACTTTCAGACAAATTCATACTAAAACCGTCGATTTTTTCAAGAACCGGCCGGCCGGGGTTGCTATAGCCGCGCTGCAAGCACCGCCACGGCGGTTTGCCTGACCCGGCTGCATGCGCTTTGCCAGCCCGGTGAAGCCGGCGCCGCCCCGAGGACGGCAGGCCAGCCCGAAACCATGACCCGCTGCTGCCGGCAGAGGCCCGACCCGAGGATGAACAGGATGATGACAAGAAACGCGACAAGCCCCCGGCGACTGATCGGCCTGCTGAAATCGGGAACCATGGCGCTGGCGCTGCTGTCCGCAGCACCCGCGCTGGCGCAGGACACCGGCGAGACCGAGGACGGGGTGGTGCGCCTTGGCACGATCTTCCTGCAGCTTTTCGGCATCGTCGACGATGATGCGAATTCGGTCGTCGCTTCCGAGATGTGGGTCGGCGGCAAGGTCGCGACTTCGATCCTTGACACGCCGGCCTCGGTCTCGGTCATCACCGAGAAGGAAATAGAGCTGCGCGACGCCGAGACCACCGAAGAGGTCCTGCAATATTCGGCCGGGGTCCATACCGACTATTACGGCAGCGACGACCGCAACGACTATTTCCTGGTGCGCGGTTTCCAGGCCACCACCTACCGCGACGGGCTGACGCTCGGCTCCATGCGCGGGGTGCGCGAGGAACCCCTGGCCTACGAACGGGTCGAGGTGCTGCGCGGCGCCAACTCGGCGCTGTTCGGCGTGGCCGATCCGGGCGGCTCGGTGAACTTCGTCACCCGCCAGCCGCGGTTCGAGCGTATCGCCGAAACCACCCTGGGCTTCGGATCGTTCGGGCGCATGGAAGCGTCGTTCGACTATGGCAACGTGGTTCCGGGCAACGAGTCCGTCGCCTTCCGTTTCACCGGCAAGCTGAAGGACGGCGCGCTGGACTATGACCATTCGCAGGACGACGAAGGCTTCCTGATGGCGGGCGTGACCTGGCGCCCCTCGGACAGCACCTCGCTCAGCCTTATCGTCGATCATCTGAACCGCCGCGGCACGCCGAACAGCGGCGGCTACCCGATGGACCGGGAGTATGACCGCAGCGACTTCTTCGGCGAGCCGGCGTTCAACTACCACGACGTCGACCGCACCAGCGCCACCGTGCTGCTGACCCACGATTTCGGCGGTGGCCTCAGCCTGCGCAGCAACCTTCGCTACAGCAAGCTTACCGACGATTTCGGCTATATCTATGTGGTCGATTTCCCGGGCCGCGCCGGCACCGTGGTCGACCGCGACTATTTCGGCACCGACGGCAGCGCTGAAGAAGTGATCGGCAACGTCATCCTGCAATATGACACGACCATCGGCCAGGTCGCCAGCAGCACGCTGGCGGGGATCGAGTTCCGCGACGCCACCAGCCGCAGCGACAGCTTCTATGGCGATGCCGAGGACATCGACCTCAGCGATCCTGTCTATACCGGCGCCCCGCCCGTGCTGTCCTACTATGCCCGCAGCCAGACCGACTATTCGACGAAGTCGCTGTTCCTGACCCAGAACCTTTCGTTCCAGGAACGGCTGATCTTCACCTTCGGCCTCAGGCGCGATTTCCTCGACCTGACCAGCACCAACCTTGTCACCGCCGCGGTAAGCGAGGGTTCCTTCGCCGAAACCTCGGGTCGCGCCGCGCTGACCTGGAAGGTCACCGACGAATTCTCGATCTACGGCAGCTATGTCGAATCGGTCGCCCCGCCGGCCATCGGGGTAGAGCCCGAGCGCGGCGAACAGGTCGAGATCGGCGCGAAATATGCGCCCGCGGGCACGAACGCCGTGTTCTCGGCGGCGATCTACGACCTGACGAAGCAGAACGTGACCATTCCCGTCGTGCAGCCCGACGGCACGATCACCCGCGAAACCATCGGCGAATCGCGGGTGCGCGGCTTCGACCTTGAGGCCAAGGTCGAGGTGAACGACAGGCTCAGCCTGATCGGCTCCTACTCCTACATGGATACCGAGGTGGTGCGCGGCGTGGTGCGCGGCGTCACCGTGGACGGCAACGAATTCACCACCGCGCCCAACCACATCGCCTCGATCTGGGCCAACTACACGCTGCCGGGTGCGGTGGCGACGGGCGACGTGACCGCCGGGCTGGGGCTGCGCTATGTCGGCTCCTACTATTTCGATGTGCTGAACACCCGCGAAAGCACCGATGCGCTGCTGGTCGACGCCTCGCTCGCCGTCGACCTGGGCGAGACAGCCGCGCTGGAACTGAGCGTGAGCAACCTCTTCGACGAACAGCACGTCGTCGGCTCGGGCACGGCCGATTACTACAACCCGGGCCGCGAGATTGGCCTGACCCTGCGCAAGACCTGGTGACAGGCCCCCGCCGTCCCATCCGCCCGGCCGGCGCGGATGGGGCGCCTAACGGTTGCGGCTTTCGCGCAGCCAGACGGCCGGGGTGGTGCCGGTCACCTGGCGGAACACCCGGGTGAAATGCGCCTGATCGGCAAAGCCGAACTGGCTCGCGACCTCGGCGATCATCACGTTCTCGGCCAGAAGCGTCTGCTTCACCAGGTCGATCCGCCGCTCCTGCTGCCATTGCAGGGGGGTCTTGCCGGTTGTCTTCTTGAAGGCATGGGCGAACCAGCTGGGCGAGAAGCCGACCGCCTCGGCCAGATCGGCGCTGGCCAGCCGCCGTCCCGGTTCCGCCGCGACCAGCCGGGAAAGCCGCCGCATCTGCGCCGGGGTCAGCCCGCCGGATGATCCGTCCTGCGCCGCGGGCGTCCAGGGCGGGTCCACCATCGCCGCCACCAGGGCGATCGCCAGGTTCTCGGCAATCATCGGGTGCCGCGCGGTGCTGCAGACCTCGTGCTTCAGCGCCTCGCCGATCGCGGCGATGATCGCCACATCCTGCGCCTGCCTTGGCTGCTGCAGCAGGCTTGCCGCGGCGGGACCACCCACCGCCGCGCCAAGCCGCTCCATCAGCCAGGCTTCCTTCATGTGAAGGTCGAGATGGGAAAAGCGCAGCCCGGCGCGGAACTTTGTCCACATCGGCTGCCCGGCCGGAACGTAGACCGCCCGCACCAGCGGCCGCTGGCACTGATCATCGTCCCCGCCAAGGTCGGACATGCCGATATGTTCGGACACGTCATTGAAGAACAGCAGCACCCGGGGATCGGGCGATCGGTAATAGCCGGTGGCGCCCGCCTTGCCCTCGGCCTCCCAGTAGACGCCGCACATCGCTTCGTAGGCGCGCCAGCGCACCGGGGCCGTCCGCTGGATGCCGGCGGTGGTGCAGGTCATCGAATGCATGAAGCCCATGGGCAAGCTCCATTCCCCAGGATGCTGGAACTGGTTCTTGCCTTTCGCCGGCGGCGGCAGCCAGGGAACCGGCCGGCCGCGACGAGATGGGTAGAATGGGCAGGGTGTTTACATCACCGGGGGCCAGCACGCAAGCTTCGCCCCCCGCAGCGCCGCGTTCCGGGGCCGGCCCGTCCGGATGGATCACCCTGTCAGCGTCAGGGCACCGGTGCCGGCGTCTGCCGCCGCGTGCCTGGCGATGCGGACGATCAGCACCGCCGGGTTCACCATGGCGGCGGCGCGGCAGTCCTGTTCCAGCGTCGCAAGGCTGCTGTGCAGCGTGCGGGCGCCGGGCTTTTCGACATTCGCCGCGACGATCACCGGCTGATCGGGCGAAAGGCCTGCGCCGGCCAGCTGCCGGCACAGCGGCCCAAGCCGGTGCATCGCCATGTAGAAGACCAGCGTCGCCCCGGGGCGCGCCACATCCGCCAGGTCGGGCAAGGCATCGCCCGGGCGGCAGGTGGCGGTGGCCAGCACCACGCGGTCGGTCAGCCCGCGCTCTGTCAGCGGCAGGCACAGCGCGGCGGCGGCGGCCGATGCGGCGGTGACGCCGGGGATGACCTCGACCGCAATCCCGTGCCGACGCGCCGCTGCGATCTCTTCCGCCGCCCGGCCGAAGACCGACGGATCGCCGGATTTAAGCCGCACCACCCGCAGCCCCTGCAACGCGGCGGCGGTGATGGCGGCGTCGATCCGTTGCTGCGGCCAGCCGTGCGCGCCCACCTCCTTGCCGACGAAGACCAGCCGCGCCCCCGGCCGGACGTGATCCAGCACCTCGGCGTCGACCAGCCGGTCGTAGAAGACCGTATCGGCCCAGCCCAGGCAGCGGATGGCGCGGACCGTCATCAGGTCGGCCGCGCCCGGCCCGGTGCCGACCAGGCTGATCCGGCCCGCCGGGCGTGGCTGGCCGGCATGGAACAGGCGGTCGGGCGTGGCAAGGAATGTCATTCGGCGGCCTCGCGGTGGTTCTGGCGGGCAATCAGCCGGGCAAGCTCGGGCCGGCACGATCCGCAGTTCGTTCCGGCGCCAAGCGCCGCGCCGATGGCGTCGACGGTCATCAGCCCGCCCTCGCCGATGGCGTGCAGGATGGTGTTCAGCCCGACATTCAGGCAGGCACAGACGGTGGGGCCGGGATCGGGCCGGTCGGCGCCGGGGCGGCCCGACAGCACCGCCACATCCGGCGCGCCAAGGCAGGCGGCGACATGTGTCCGAGACAGCAGCACCGGTTCGCGCGCCACGAAAAGCGCCCCCGTCAGCCGGTCGCCGTCGCGGAACGCCATGCGCCAAAGCCCGCGCGCCGGGTCGGAGACCAGCGCCGCCGGCGTCGCGCCGAACAGCGCCGCCGCCCAGCCTGGCCAGTCGTCCGGCGCCGCCGCCCCGGCCAGTTCCAGCTGCACGCCGCCGGCGACCCGGGCCCTGGCCCAGTAGTCGCAGCCCGGCCGCAGGTCATTGGCCGCGACCGCAAAGCCATACCAGGCGGCGGCGAAGGGCCGGATCGCCACCGCGGCCGACTTGCTGGCCGGCTGGCCGGAGACCGGATCGGTCAGCGCCGGCACCAGCGCGTCGATCCGCCCCGAAGGCGCGGTTTCGCCGGTCCAGTGGATAGGCGCGAAGGGATGGCCCGGCGCCACCCGGTCGCTGGGCATGACGCGCAGGATCGCGCGGCCATGCGGACTGGACACCTCGGCCAGCGTGGCGGGGGCAAGGCCCAGCCGGGCGGCATCGGCGGGGTGAATCTCCAGGAACGGCTCGCCCATGTGCTGATTCAGCCGCGGGGGCAGGCCGGTCCGCGTCATCGTATGCCACTGGTCGCGGATGCGGCCGGTGTTCAGGCGGAACGGATGTTCGGGCGTGACCGCAGCGGGCAGCCGGGCCGCGACCGGGATCATCCTTGCCTTGCCGTCGGGGGTGTGAAACCGCCCGTCGCCGAAGAACCGCCCGCCCTTCCGCGCCGCCTGCGGCCAGATCGCCGGGGGCATGGCGGCGTAGTCGGCATCGGCCAGGCCGGAAATGTCGAAATCGCTGCCCTGCGCACCCGCCACGCCGGAAAGCCGGGCGTATTCGGCGAATATCCCGGCGGGGCCTTGCCAGTCGAACCCGTGAAAGCCCATCCGCCGCGCCACCTGCGCCAGTTGCCACCAGTCGGGTCGCGCCTCGCCGGGCGCCGGCAGAAAGGCGCGCTGGCGGCTGATGCAGCGTTCGGAATTGGTGACGGTGCCGTCCTTCTCACCCCAGCCGGTTGCGGGCAGAAGGACGTGGGCCAGCCGGGCGGTGTCGGTTTCGGCCCAGATATCGCTGACGGCGACAAAATCGCAGGCGCCAAGGGCGCGCACGATGCGATCGGCCTCGGGCATGGTGGCCACCGGGTTGGTGTGCAGGATCCAGATCGCCCGGACCCGGCGCGCCTCGACGGCGCGGAACAGGTCGACCGCCTTCAGCCCCGGCCTTTCGGCCATGGCGGGGCTGGCCCAGAAGCCCCGGACCGCCGCGCGATGCGCCGGGTTTTCCAGTTCCAGATGGCAGGCCAGCATGTTGGCCAGCCCCCCCACCTCGCGCCCGCCCATGGCGTTGGGCTGGCCGGTGACCGAGAACGGCCCCATGCCGGGGCGGCCGATGCGGCCGGTGGCAAGGTGGCAGTTGATGATCGCGTTCACCTTGTCGGTGCCGCTGTCCGACTGGTTGATCCCCTGCGAATAGACGGTGACCACCCGTTCCGTCCCGGACCAGAGCGCCAGGAAGGCGGCCAGATCGGCGGGTGACAGGCCGGTGGCCGCGGCGGTGCCGGCGCGGGCGGCGGCGAGCGCCGGTTCCAGCCCGGTCACATGGCGAAGGAACGCCGAATCCAGCCGCCCGCCATCGGCCAGATGGCACAGCAGCAGGTTGAAAAGATGCCCGTCGCCGCCCGGCGCGACGGCAAGGTGCAGGTCGGCGCCTTCACAGGTGGCGGTGCGGCGCGGGTCGACGACGACCAGCTTCATCCCCGGCCGCGCCGCGCGGGCGGCCTGGATGCGCTGGAACAGCACCGGATGGCACCAGGCCAGGTTCGACCCGACCAGAACCACCAGATCGGCCGCTTCCAGATCGTCGTAAAGCCCGGGCACCGTATCGGTGCCGAAGGCGCGCCGGTGCCCCGCCACGCTGGAGGCCATGCACAGCCGCGAATTGGTGTCGATGTTGGCGCTGCCGATGAAACCCTTCATCAGCTTGTTGGCGACATAGTAATCCTCGGTCAACAACTGGCCCGAGAGGTAAAGCGCCACCGACTCCGGTCCGTGCGCGGCGATGGTTCGGGAAAACCGCGCGGCGATCAGGTCCAGCGCCCTATCCCAGCCGGCCGTTTGCCCGCCGATCCGCGGCGCCAGCAGCCGCCCGCCGGTCGCCAGCGTCTCGCCCAGCGCCGCGCCCTTCACGCAAAGGCGGCCGCGGTTCGCCGGATGGTCCGGGTCGCCCTTGATCGCGATCCCGCCCCTGCCGTCGGGCGCCGCCAGCACCCCGCAGCCCACGCCGCAATAGGGGCATGTGGTGCGGACCGGGGCGTTCATGCGGCGCTGCGCCTTTGCAGGAAATCCGCGTCCAGCAGCACGCGCCCGCCCTCGGCCCGTGCGGCGAAGGTGCGGACCGATCCCTCGTCGGCGCCCTCTGCCAGCCCGGTCGCCATGTCGAACACCCAGCCGTGCAGCGGGCAGGTCACATGGCTGCCGTGGACGATGCCTTCGGAAAGCGGGCCGCCCTTGTGCGGGCAGCGGTCTTCCAGCGCGAAGACCCGGTCATCGGCGGTGCGGAAGATGGCGACGCAGCCCAGCGGCGTCTTCACCACGCGGGCGCCCTGGCGGGGGATGTCGTCCAGCGCGGCAATGTCGATGAACCCGGTCATTCCGCAGCCCTCAGCGTCAGGTCGGCGATCGGCGCCCAGTCGGCCGGGCGTTCGGCCAGTTCGGCCCAGGGGTCGGCCTGATGGACCGCCTGGCTTTGCAGGAACCTGTCGTATAGCGCGCGCCGGTTGGCCGGATCGGCCATCTGGTCGCGGCACCAGTCCAGCCCCACCTTCGCCACCCATTTGTAGATGCGGTGCAGATAGCGGCTGTTTTCCCGGTAAAGCTGGGTGAAGGCGGCGATCACCTCAAGCGCCTCGTCCCCGGTGGCGACGGTCATCAGCAGTTCGGTCTCCTTGACCTCAAGCCCCGCCGCGCCGGCGACGCTGATCTGGTAGCCGCTGTCGACGCAGACAACGCCGATGTCCTTGCACGTTGCCTCGGCGCAGTTCCTCGGGCAGCCGGAAACGCCCAGCTTCACCTTCGCCGGCGTCCATGACCCCCAGAGCAGCTTTTCCAGCCTGATCCCCAGCCCCGTCGAATCCTGCGTGCCGAAGCGGCAGAATTCCGATCCGACGCAGGTCTTCACCGTGCGCAGCCCCTTGGCATAGGCCGCGCCCGACACCATGCCCGCGGCGTTCAGGTCGGCCCAGATCGCCGGCAGGTCTTCCTTCCTGACCCCCAGCAGATCAATCCGCTGGCCGCCCGTCACCTTGACCATCGGCACGGCGAACTTGTCGGCGGCATCGGCAATGGCGCGCAGCTCGGCCGGGGTGGTGACACCGCCCCACATCCGCGGCACCACCGAATAGGTGCCGTCCTTCTGGATGTTGGCGTGGTTCCGTTCGTTGACGAACCGCGATTGCCGGTCGTCGCGATATTCCGTAGGCCAGTCGGCCAGCAGGTAGTAGTTCAGCGCCGGCCGGCAGCTTGCGCAGCCGCCCGCGGTCTTCCAGCCCAGTTCCTGCATCACCGCCGGAATGGATTTCAGCGCCATCGACTTGATCAGCCGGCGCACGTCGTCATGCGTGTGGTCGGTGCATCTGCACATCGGCGGGTTGGCGTCGGCCCTGAACCCGTCGCCCAGGCACAGCGCCATGACCTTTTCCACCAGCCCGGTGCAGCTGCCGCAACTGGCGCTGGCCTTGGTGGTGGCGCGCACGGCATCCAGCGTTGCCGCCCCGCCCTCGACCGCCTGAACGATCCTTCCCTTGCAGACGCCGTTGCAGCCGCAAATCTCCGCCTCAGGCGGCAAGGCTGCAACGGCTGCCAGAGGGTCCGCCGATGGCCCTCCTGCCGCGAAGGCCGGGCCGAAGATCAGCGTCTCGCGCGCCTCGGTCACGTCCTTGCCCTGCTTGATCAGGTCAAAGAACCACTGGCCATCGGCGGTATCGCCATACATCACCGCGCCGACCAACCGGTCGCCCTCAAGGATCAGGCGCTTGTAGACGCCGCGGCCCGGATCGCGGAACACGATATCCTCGCGCCCCGGCGCATCGGCAAAGTCGCCGGCGCTGAACAGGTCGCAGCCGGTGACCTTCAGCTTGGTCGCGGTCTGCACCGGGCGAAAGGCGGCGTCCTGCCCCAGCAGGCTGGCGGCCAGAACCTTCGCCTGATCGTAAAGCGGCGCCACCAGGCCGAAAAGCTGCCCCTCATGCTCGACGCATTCGCCCAGCGCCCGGATCGCCGGATCCGATGTCTGCATCCGGTCGTTGACCACGATGCCGCGGCCGATCTCCAGATGCGCATCGGTCGCCAGCCGGGTCTCGGGCCGGATGCCCACGGCCATGCAGACCAGATCGGCGGGATAGACGGTGCCATCCTCCAGCAGCACCGCCTCCACCCGCCCGTTGCCAAGGATGGCCTTGGTCGCCCCCTTGCAATGGATGCGTATGCCCCGCCGTTCCAGGTCCTTCTGCAACAGGTATCCCGCCGCCGGGTCCAGCTGGCGTTCCATCAGGTGGCCCATCAGGTGAATGACCGTCACCTCGGCCCCGCGCGCCGCCATGCCGGCCGCCGCCTCCAGCCCCAGAAGGCCGCCGCCGATCACCACCGCCCTGGCGCCGGGACTTGCGGCCGCGATCATCGCGTTGGTGTCTTCCAGATCGCGGTAGGTGACGACGCCCGGCAGTTCGCGGCCGGCCACCGGAATGATGAAGGGCGCCGATCCGGTGGCAATGACCAGCGAATCATAGGCCGTCTCGCCGGCTTTCGAGACCGCGACCTTCCGCGCGCGGTCGATCTTCGTCACATGCTCGCCAAAGCGGCAGGTCACGCCGCGGGCGGCATACCAGGCATCGTCATGGGTGACGATCTGCTCATAGGTCTTTTCGCCCGACAGCACCGGCGACAGCATCAGCCGGTTGTAGTTGCCGCGCGGTTCGGCGTTGAACAGCGTCACGTCAAAGGCATCGGGTGCCGCATCCAGCAGATGCTCCAGCATCCGGCCCGAGGCCATGCCCGCGCCGATCACCACAAGGTTCTGTTTCATCGGTCTACTCCGCCGCTTCGACGAAACGGTGACGTTCGTAAAGGAACCGCAGCACGCCTTCGCGGGCGCGGACATAATCGGGGTTCGACGCCAGCGCGATCCGGTCGCGCGGCCGGTCAAGGCCCACGGCCAGCACCTCGCCGATGGTCGCCGCCGGGCCGTTCGTCATCATCACGATGCGGTCGGCCAGCAGAACCGCCTCGTCCACGTCATGCGTGATCATGATCATCGTGTTCTTCAGCCGGGCGTGGATATCCATCACCGCGTCCTGCAGATGCGCCCGGGTCAGCGCGTCCAGCGCACCGAAGGGTTCGTCCAAGAGCAGGATTTTCGGCTCCATCGCCAGCGCGCGGGCAATGCCGACGCGCTGCTTCATGCCGCCGGAAATCTCGCCCGGGCGCTTGTCCCGGGCATGGCCCATCTGCACCAGGTCAAGGTTCGCCATGATCCAGTCATGCCGTTCCGCCCGGCTCCGGCTGGCGCGGAAAACCTTGTCCACCGCCATGCGGACATTGTCATAGACCGTCAGCCAGGGCAGCAGCGAATGGTTCTGGAACACGATGGCGCGGTCCGGCCCGGGGGCGTTCACCTCGCGCCCTTCCAGCTTGATCGCGCCGGTCGTCACCTGCGTCAGCCCGCCGACCAGGTTCAGCAGCGTGGACTTGCCGCAGCCCGAATGCCCGATGATCGAGACGAATTCGCCCTTGGCAATCTCCAGCCGGATGTCGTTCAGGACCACATTGTCGCGCCCGCCGGGGCCGGGGAAGGATTTCACCACGCGGTCGATCTTCAGATAGCCCATCGCGCTTCCCCCTCAGCCCATGGTGCCGCGGCTGACCACGCGGCCGATGAAGGCCACCAGACGGTCAAGCGCAAAGCCGGTGACGCCGATGTAGAGGAGCGCCACGAAAATGTCGGTCAGCATCGACGAATTCCACGCGTCCCAGATGAAGAAGCCGATGCCGACGCCCCCGGTCAGCATTTCCGCCGCGACGATCGCCAGCCAGGCAAGCCCCACGCCGATCCGCAGGCCGGAAAAGATGTAGGGCGCGGCGGCGGGCACCATGATCTTGGCGAAGAATTCCCACTGGTTCAGCCGCAGCACCGCTGCCACGTTGCGGTAATCCTGCGGGATGGCCCGCACCCCGGCGGCGGTGTTGATGATGACCGGCCAGATCGCGGTGATGAAGATCACGAAGATCGCGCTCGGGCGGCTGTCCATGAAGGCGGCAAGGCTGATCGGCAGCCAGGCCAGCGGCGGCACGGTGCGCAGCACCTGAAACAGCGGGTCCACCCCGCGCATCAGCCAGGCCGACTGGCCGATCACTGCGCCGATGGCGACGCCGACCACGGCGGCAAGGCCGAAGCCCACGCCAACGCGTTCCAGCGAGGTCAGGACCCGCCAGCCAAGCCCCATGTCCTGCGTGCCGGCGACATAGAAGGGCTGCAGGATCAGGTCGCCGCTCTGCCGCCAGATTTCCGCCGGCGACGGCAGCGCGGCGCCCCCGCCCGACAGCGCCAGCTGCCAAAGCGCCAGCAGCGCCGCGATCACCAGCACCGGCGGCAGGGCGTTCTCGACCAGCCGGTTCGCCATGCCGGACAGCCGGCGCGCGCGGGGCGGCGGCGGCGCGATCGCCACCACCTTGCCGGCGGGCAGCGCCGGCGCGCCCGCCACCTTGGGTTTCAATGCGGTCACGCTCATCCCCGCCCCCTTACGCCATGGCCTTGATGGCAAGGCTGTCCAGATAGGCCCCGGGATTGGCCGGGTCGAAGGTCTTGCCGTCGAAGAAGGTTTCCACCCCGCGGCTGTCGCCGAAACCCGCGACATCAAGGCCCAGCCCCTTGGCCGCCTCGATCCACAGGTCCGACCGGTTGGTCTGGCCGACCAGCGCCGCGGCATCCAGATCACCGGGCAGATAGCCCCAGCGCTGGTTTTCGATCACGAACCAGCTGTCGAGCGATTTCCACGGGAACGAGGCCGTGCCATTCTCGCCCCAGAAGCGCATCGCCAGATCGGGGCGGCTTTCCTTGCGCCCGTTGCCATAGTTGATCTCGCCCTTGATGCGGGCGGCGATATCCTCGACCGGCACCTTGTACCATTGCCGGCCCGAGACGATGGATGCCATCTCGTCCTTGTTCGCCGGATCGTCGCACCAGATCTGCGCCTCCATCACCGCCATCAGGATCGCCCGGGTGGCGTTCGGGTTTGCGTCCACCCAGTCGGCGCGCATGCCCAGAACCTTCTCGGGGTGCCGCGCCCAGATTTCCCCCGTGGTCGCCGCGGTGAAGCCGATGCCCTGGTTGACCAGCTGCTCGTTCCACGGCTCGCCCACGCAGAAGGCTTCCATGTTGCCGACCTTCATGTTCGCCACCATCTGCGGCGGCGGCACGACGATCAGGTCGACGTCCTTGGTCGGGTCGATGCCGCCCGCGGCCAGCCAGTAGCGCATCCACAGGTCATGCGTGCCGCCGGGGAAGGTCATCGCCACCGGAATTTCGGCGCCGGCCGCGCGCTTCTTGCCGAAGATCGCCTTCAGCGGGCTTGAATCGAGGCCGACGCCGCTTTCGGCATAGGCCTGCGTCACCGAAATGCCCTGGCACTGCTCGTTCAGGCCCAGCAGGTTGTAGATCGGCAGCGGCTGGCCGTTCTGCATCACCTTGCCGGTCGAATAAAGATGCACCTTCGGCCGCAGGATATGGCCGCCGTCGATGCCGCCATTGGCGCTGCCCAGCGCCATGTTGTCGCGCGTGGCGCCCCAGCTGGCCTGTTTCTCGACAAGCATCCCGGTCATGCCATGGGCGGCGAAGAAGCCCTTTTCCTGCGCGATGATCAGGGGCGCGCTGTCGGTCAGGGCGATGTAGCCCAGCTTGGCGCCGGCCACTTCCGGCGCGGACGTGGCCGCCCAAGCGCCACCGGGCAGCAGGCTGCGGGCGGCGGCGGCCGTGGCGGCAAGGCCGGCGGCGGATTTCAGGAAGCTGCGGCGAGAGGGTGCGGTCACGGTCATCATGCGGTTCCTTGGCAAGCGCCCGGGGGGCGGCAGGGCTTGGTGCAGGGCAAGGGCCACCGGCAACGGACATTCCGCGGGGAATGGCGAAGGGTGGCGTCGTTGCCAGCGATGTTCGGGGATCCGCAGCTTCGCGGAAGGGGGCCAAAGCGCCGTTGCTTGGGGCTTGTCCCGACCTTGGGCCGCCGCCGCGGCCGGGTCAAGCGCTGCGGTGCAACAATGCATCTGCAGCATCACCTTTCCGCGCCCGGCGCCGCATCTGCCGCTTTTTTCAGCGAACCGTTGACGCGGGATCGTAGGTTGCCCCGTCGAAGAAGGCATCCGGGCCAAGAATCATCTGCCCCTTCTCGGACGCAACGGCGGTCGGCCCGCGCATCGCCCCCTCGACCCGGGCCGACGCACCCGGCAGGTCGGCCCCGGCCGCGCGCAGGTGCAGCCGGTAAAGGTCGGTGCGGAAAACCGCCGTCGCCGCGGTCTCGGCCCGCGCGGGATCAAGCCCCTGCGCCAGCGCGATCCCGCGCCCCAGCAAGGCCGCAAGGCTGCGCCAGGGAAAATTGGCCGCGCCGGCGTGGAAGCGGATGAAATCGGGGAACTGGCGCACCTCGCCCTGCGCGCTGACATGCAGCCGGCCCAGCAGCCCGCGTTCGGAAAGCTCGGGCGGCAGGTTCAGGTATTCGGGGCGCGACAGGATGTCGGCCGCCATGCCGCGGTTGCCGCCCTGGTCCAGCCAGCGGCAGGCGCGCCAGACCGCCCGCATCAGCCGGCCGGTGACCTCCGGCCTGGCCTCGGCGAACTGGCGCGTCAGCACCAGCCCCTTTTCCGGCGGCGCGGCCCAGATCGACCGGCCGGCCAGCAGCAGCGCCCCCGCGGCGGTTTCAACCGCATGGCTGGCCCAGGGTTCGCCGACGCAGAAGGCGTCGACCTCGCCCGCGGCCAGCGCCGCCGCCATCCGCGGCGGCGGAACGGTGTGGACCGTCACCCGCGCCGCCAGCCCCGAGCCGCGGACCCAGCGCCGCACCAGCTCGGCCTGGGTCGAGAACGGGAAGGGCACGCCCACCCGCAGCCCGGCCGGCGCCACCCGTTCCAGCGCGTCGCGCGCCGCGACCGGATCGTCGAAGGCAAAGCCATGGCCCGCGGCCCGCAGCGCGGTTTCCAGCGCGGCGCTGACCGCGATCGCCTGGCCGCCCTGCGACAGGAACATCACCAGGTCGAAATCCGGATAGTCCGGCCCCAGACCCAGCCGCTGCGCGATCGGCAGCGGCACCAGCATATGCGCGGCGTCGATGCCGCCGGTTCCCAGAAGATCGCGGCTTTGCGCCCAGCCCTGCAGGCGCAGCAGCTCCAGCCCCAGCCCCTCTTCCGCGGCAAAGCCCAGTTCCTGCGCCACGATCAGCGGCGCGGCGTCGATCAGCGGCACATAGCCGACGCGCAGGGGGTGCAGGCTCATGACAGAAGGCCCGCCGCCATGACCAGCTGCTGCGCGATATCGGCGACGCGGCGCTTCTGGTCCATCGCCGTCTTGCGCAGAAGCGCATAGGCCGCTTCCTCGTCGATGCCGCGCGCCTTCATCAGGATCGCCTTGGCGCGGTCGATGATCTTGCGCTCTTCCAGCGCGGCCCTGGTGGCCGCCAGTTCGGCGCGCATCTTGTGGAACAGGTGGAACCGGGCGATGGCGGCATCAAGGATCGGCTTGATCCGTTCGGCCTGCAGCCCGTCCACCACATAGGCCGACACCCCGGCCTCGATCGCGGCGCGGGTCATCTGTTCGTCGGACCGGTCGACGAACATGGCGACCGGCCGGTCCAGCGGCCCGGTGGCCAGCGCCAGTTCCTCAAGCACGTCGCGCGACGGGTTGGCGACGTCGATCAGCACAATGTCCGGCCGCAGCTCGGCAATGCGGCGGGCAAGGCCGCTCTCCTCGGAAATGACGGTGACGTCGTGGTCGCCCGAGCCGGCCAGCCCGTCGACGATCCTGAGGGCGCGCTCCCTGTCCTTCTCGACGATCAGTACCGACAGCCGTGCCATGGCCACCCTCGATGCCCCATCCATCGGCACATGCCGGGGGCGGGGCGATGATACCATGGCAAAGGCGGGCGAAGGCCGCCCGTTGTTCAAATCCACGGCAGGCGCATCGACGTTTGCCCGCATTTCAGGCGCCGGGCGAAGCGTTCGGCCGGTCCGGCCGCCCCGGCGGCAGCGTAGGGTGACCACCCGCCGCTGGCGCAAGACCGGCGGCCCGAAGGTGCGCCGGCATCGGCGAGGCCGGGCGGTGTGGCAGTGACCGCGCCGCATGGTGCCGGGCCTCGCAGCCCTTCCTTCGGCGAGGCGACCGCCGCGGAGGCGAAGCGCCGGCCCCATCGCCTGCCGGCGCCATCGCGCAGCACCCGGCGCTTCCGCGGCTACTGGATCACGAATTCGGCGTGCAGCGCGCCGGCGGCGTTGATGCTTTTCAGGATGTCGATCATGTCATGCGGCGGCACGCCCAGCGCGTTCAGCCCCGCCACCACATCCGACAGGCTGGTGGCCCCCGCCACCTCGGCCAGCCCGCCCTCGCCCGTGTCGATGGAGACCGAACTGCGCGGCACGACCAGCGTCTCGCCCTCGGCGAAGGGATTCGGCTGCACCACGACGGGCGTCTCCTCGACCCGAAGCGACAGGTTGCCCTGCGCGACCGCGACCCGGCTGATCCGGACATCGGCCCCCATCACGATGGTGCCGGACCGCTGGTCGACCACCACGCGGGCGCGCATTTCGGGCTCGATCAGCAGGCCCTCGATCCGGGCGATCGCATGGGCGGGGGGCAGGTCGGTCCGGTCCAGTTCCAGCGCGACCGTGCCTGCGTCCAGCATGGTGGCGATGCGCCGGCCGAAGCCCTGGTTGACCGCGGCCTCGATCCGGGCGGCGGTGGTGAAGTCGGGCACCTTCAGTGCCAGGCGCAGCGTCGTTACCGTGGTGAAGTCGAAGGGCACCTCGCGCTCCACCCGGGCGCCCGCCGGGATCGTGCCGGCGGTCGGCACGCCCTGGACGACGCGGGACGCCTCGCCCTCGGCCAGGATGCCGCCGGCGATGATCGTCCCCTGCGCCACCGCATAGATCTGGCCGTCGGCGCCGTTCAGCGGCGTCATCACCAGCGTGCCGCCCAGCAGGCTTTTCGCATCGCCGATCGCCGAAACCGTCACGTCGATCCTTGCGCCGGCGCGGGCGAAGGGCGGCAGCGTCGCCGTCACGAAGACCGCCGCCACGTTCTTCGGCCGGTAATCCTCACCCGAGACATTGACGCCCAGCCGCTCCAGCAGGTTCGCCATGATCTCTTCGGTGAAGGGCGCGTTCCTGATGCCGTCGCCGGTGCCGTTCAGGCCGACCACCAGGCCATAGCCGACAAGATCGTTGCCGCGGACGCCGTCGATCTCGACCAGGTCCTTCAGCCGCACCTGGCCCGCCGCGGCCGGCAGCACCAGCAGCACCAGCGCAAGGATCGCGTGCAAGAGCATCCGGCCGGTCATCGCAGATAGCCGGTCAGCGACAGGCCGGAGAGGCGGGCCGTCAGGACATAGAGCGATTCCAGCCGCGCCTCGACATCCTGCAACCGGGCGGCGGTTTCATAGGGGTCGGCCGCGACAATTCCGGCGCGGGCCAGATCAAGCGCCGCGGATTCGCCCGCGTTGCGGCTCTGCGCCGCCTCCACCTGCGCCTCGACCGTTCCCACCCGGGCGGCCAGAACCGCCCGGTCGTCGGCCGAGGCCAGCAGCATTTCCCCTGCCGCCCGCGCCACCCCCGCCCGGGCCTCGGGCTGGTTGGCGAAAAGGCCGCGGTCCAGAAGCGCGGCCGTGGCAAGCCCCTTCAGGGTTTCGCGGATGGCGGGGTCCAGCGCGGTGACCGGCAGGCTGACGGTTTCGCCGGCCGCAACCGGCAGCGGGCCGCGCGCGCCGCCGCCGGCGTAATGCGCGGCATAGCCGGCGGGATCGTCGAACCAGTCTGAAACGGCCGTCACCACATCCTCGACCGTGGCGGCGCCGGCCGTGGCCGCATCAAGCGCTGCCAGCAGCGTGCCTGCGTCCGGAAGCGGCGCGGTTTCGGGCAGGGTGCCGCCAAAGACCGCCCGGTCCGCCACCCGGGTGTTCAGCGCGGCGATGGCCGTCTCGAACCGTCGCGTCGCGTCCTGCGCCACGGCGGCCAGTTCCTCGGGCACCGCAAGGCCGGTGTCGCGCATCAGGTTGGTGGCGAGGCCAGACGCCCCGTCGCCGATCACCGTCAGGGCGCCCTGCATCGCCGCCGCCGTCAGCGCCGTTTCCGCCGTCACCGCGGCTTGGCCCGCCAGCCGGGCAAGCGCATGGTCGATCGAGGCAAGGGCGCCGAAGTCGCCGCGCACCGCCTTGCCGGCGTCCTCGCGGATGCCCGTGGTCATCTCGGTCGCGGCGTTCTGCAGTTCCGCGCGCAGCGTGGCGCCCTGGCGGGCAAGGGCGCCGCCCAGATAGGCGCCTGTCGGCAAAGGTCCGGCCATGGTCAGAGCCCCAGCAAGGTGGAAAGCATGTCGTCAACCGCCTGCAGCACCTTGGCATTGGCGGCATAGTTCTTCTCGATCACCAAGAGCGCCTGCATCTCGGCGTCGATGTCGACGCCTTGCGCCGCCTCAGCCTCGGCCAGCGCCTGATGGCGCGCAGCCAGGAAGGCCGTCTCGGATTCGGCGGTCAGGCGATCGGTCGAAAGGCCCGACAGGATGTCGGACGCCAGCCCGACAAGGCTGCGGCTGGCCGGGGCCACGGTCGCCGATGCGGGCAGAAGCCGCGCATTCAGCGCATCGGACAGGGCGACAAGCCGCGTCGCCTCGCCGGTGGGTCCGGCAACCGTTGATCCAAGACCATCCCGCAGCAGGCGAAGCGCGCCGCCGGACCGCGGGTCGGCAAGCGTGTTGAACGCGATCCGCGCCGAAAGGCCGGTTTCGTCCGCCGCGGCGGGGGCGGCGCCGGCATCTGTAAACAGGCCCGGCGCGCCGGGGGCCAGCGTCGGATCGACCAGCGGGTCGGCGAAGCGCGCGCAAAGGTCCAGCGCCAGCGCATCCAGCTTTGCCTGCGCATCGGTGGCCAGCGTGTCGCGCACCTGGAACAGCGCCGCCAGTTCGCCGCCACGGACCAGGCCGGCCTGGCCGGTGGTCGGCATCGGCCGCCCGTTCAGCGTCAGGCCGGAAAGGCCGCCGCTCTCCAGCGTCATCTCGGGCACGACGGTCGCGGCCGGGGTGAAGCCGAAGACGGATTCCTTGCCGTCAAGCAACACTGCGCCGCCGGTAGTGATCAGGGCGATCTGGCCGTTGTCACGGGGAACCTCGCGCAGCGGGACAAGGGCGGCGATGCCGTCGACGATCCGGGCGCGCTTGTCCAGAAGCGCGCTGGCGTCGCGGCCGGCGCCCGTCAGCGTGGCGATCTTGCCGTTCAGTTCGCGCACCTGGACCAGCGCCTCGTTCAGCCGGCCGACCGCGGCGCCGATCTCTTGGTCGGCCTTCAGCCGCTCGGCCTGGATGGCGCTGCTTGCGTCGTTGAGGCCGTTTGCCAGCGACCGCGCGGCATCTGCGACCGCGGCAAGCCGGGCTTCGGAATCCGGGTGGCTGGCGGCAGTAAGAAGGCTTGCATCAAGCGCGCTGATCCGGGCGGTGATCGCGCCTTCGTCCTGCGGATCGCCAAAGGCCGCCTCGGCCCGCGAAAGGAAGCTGGAAAGGATTTTCGATCCCGACGCGCCCGCCGCCTCGGCCCGCCGGTCGTTCAGCAGGTAAAGGTCGACATGGCGCAGCGTGCCGTTGACGGTGACCCCCTGCCCCGCCCCGCCCAGCACATTGGCCGAAAGCGAGACGGACCGGCGCGCATAGCCCGGCGTCGTGGCATTGGCGACGTTCGACGACAGCGCATCGGCCTGCCGTGCATTGGCGGCCAGCCCGCTGAGGGCGCTGGACATGGCGGAAGTCAGGTTCATCTCGGCCAGTCCCTATCGCTTGATGTTGGTGGTTTCCTGCAGCATCTCGTCCACGGTCTGGATGACCTTGGCGTTCGACGAATAGGCGCGCTGCGTCTGGATCAGCGAGGTCAGTTCCGCCGCCACGTCGGTGGTGGAGCTTTCGCGCGCATATCCCTCGATCGCGCCGGTCGGCCCGCTGCCGGCATCCCAGAGGAAGAACGACCCGGATTCGGGCGACACCTGATAGGTCTGGTCGCTGAGCGCCAGAAGGCCGTTCGGGTTCGGCACATCGACCAGCGGAATCTGGTAAAGTACCCGGGTGAAGCCGGTATCGTAGGTGGCGGTGATCAGGCCGTTCTCGTCGACCTCGACCGTGGTCAGGTTGCCGACGGGCGAGCCGTCCTTGGTGATCTGGACCGGGGCGAAACTGTCGGAAAGCTGGGTCAGGCCGTTCGGGTCGCCCGGCCGGCCGATCGCCACGTCCAGCGGCCCGCCGGCGACGGTCAGCGCCAGGTTGCCGGTCACCGGATCATAGGCGCCGCCCGAAACCGCGGTGACCGAAAGAAGCGTGCCGCCGGCGGCGCGGCTGTCGTCGAAGGTCAGGACATATTCGCCGACCAGCGCGCCGTTGCTGGCGGAATCGTGAATCCGCATCGTCCATTCGTTCGACGCGCCGGCGCCCGGCACCGTCGGCGTGAAGCTGATGTCGAGCGATTCCGACGTGCCGAGATTGCCGAAATATTCGACCGACAGCGGCAGGGCGGCACCGCCGGCGCCGGCCTCGGTCTCTGTCGCCGGAAGGTTGACGCCAAGGGTCATCGCCGTTGTCGGATCGCCGGCGGTCTGGTTGGTGTTGATCACCACCGGCTGCAGCCCGGCGATCGTGTCGCGCGGGAAGGTGGGGATCGCGCCGTCGGGCGTGGCGGGCCAGCCGAGAAGGACAAGGCCGGTCTCGGTCTTGAGAACGCCGTTCGCATCCGTCCGGAACGACCCTGTCGTCGTCATCCGCAGCGGCATGTCGGTGACGGCATTGCCCAGCGCCACTTCGGGCACCACCGGCAGCATCCCCCGCCCGCCGACCGCGATGTCAAGCGGATGCGCGGTGCCGACCAGCGCCCCCCGCTCCTCGATCAGGCGGCCGGCGGTGGCGCGGACGCCGCCGGCGGAATAGACGCCCGCGCCGCGGGCGCTGGAAATGACCATGCTGGAGAAGTCGGCCGTGGCGCGCTTGTAGCCGTAGGTGCCAGAGTTGGCGATGTTGTCCGAAATGGTGGCCAGGCGGGTGGCGTTGGCGTTCAGCCCCGCCACGCCGGCGCTGAGGGCCGAGGAAATGCTCATGTCCAGCACCTTTCTGCTGCTTCCGTTCCGGGGCAGACTGGCGCGCGGACCCCTAATGTTCCGCTAACGGCGTGGATTTTAGCCGTTTCAGGTGTCGCGCCGCAGAAGGATGATCTCGATCCGGTTGTTGCGGACCGCCGCCGGGTCGGCCGTGGCGGGCTTGCGGTCGGCATAGCCGCCAATCCGCTCTACGCGCGCGCCGGCCAGGCCCGCGTCCTGCAGCAGCCTGCGCATCGCCTGCGCCCGCGCGGCCGAGAGGTTCCACACCGGGTTGACGGCAAGCGGCGCGGGATAGCTGCGGACATGGCCGTTCACCGCCACCTCGTTCACCGTCAGGTTCATCACCTCGGCCAGCAGGGCGGCCAGGGCGAAGGTCGCCTCTTCCGGGGTATCGGTGTCGGCGCGGAACAGCGGCGCGTCCGGCAGGTCGAAGAGTTCGATCACCAGACCCTCGTCGGTGACCCGCGTCACCACATGGCGCAGCAGCTGTTCCATGGTGCGGCTTTCGCCGCCGCGGTCGAACAGCGCCTTTTCAACCGCGCGCAACTCCTGCGCCGCCGCCTCGTCGGCCAGCGTGTCCGACGCCGAACCATCCGAACTGCCGTCGCGGTCCGAGGTGCCGCCCGATCCGTTCCGGGTCTGGCTCTCCTGGGAGAACAGCGTCTCGCCCCCCAGCGTGCCATCGCCCCCGCCCGAAACCCGGTTCAGCGGGATGGTCGGGTTGAAGTAGTCGGAAAGACCCTTCCGTTGTTTTTCGGTCGTCGCGTTCAGCAGCCACATCAAGAGGAAGAAGGCCATCATCGCCGTCACGAAATCGGCATAGGCCACTTTCCACGCGCCGCCGTGATGGCCGCCCGCGACGATTTTCTTCCGCTTGATGATGACCGGCGCGGCATTGGTCTGCCCAGCCATTCCCATCACCCGTATCACACCCGCGACAAGGGTTAGGCCGAAGGGATGAACCTGCGATTAACCTGCTGGTTTTTAGGGGTTCTTCACATTCCTGCCGGTTTTCCGGCCGTCAGCTGCGCCGGCGCCAGATCGCGCCTTCGCCCAGACGGTCGACAAAGGCCCGGTGCACCGCTTCCTCATCCGGGGTCAGCCGCGGCGGCAGCGGAACTGGGCGCGGCCGCGGCCGCCAGTCGGCATCATCCGTCGCCGGGCCGGACCGGGCGGATTGCCCGGCGGGCTGCAGCACCAGGTCGGGCTGCCGGCCGCCGATCAGTTCAAGATAGACCTCGGCCAGAATTTCGCTGTCGAGAAGCGCGCCATGCTTTTCACGCCGCGAATTGTCGACGCCGAACCGCCGGCACAGCGCATCAAGCGAGGCCGGCGCCCCGGGAAACCGCTGGCGGGCGATGGCCAGCGTGTCCACGGCCCGTTCCCACGCGATGCCCGCCAGACCGGCGCGCTTCAGTTCGTGGTTCAGGAACTTCATGTCGAAGCTGGCGTTGTGGATCACCAGCCGCGCATCGCCAACGAAATCGACGAAGGCCTGCCCGACCGCGGCAAAGACCGGCTTGTCGGACAGGAATTCCGCGCTCAGCCCGTGCACCTCGAAGGCGCCGGCGGGCATGTCACGCTCGGGGTTGATATACTGGTGATAGGTCCGGCCGGTCGGCAGGTGGTTGAACAGTTCCACTCCGCCGATCTCGACGATGCGGTCGCCGGTCTCGGGGTCGAAACCCGTGGTCTCGGTATCGAGGACGATCTCACGCACGGCTGGCCCTGATATGGCTGATCAGGGCCCGAACATAAGCGCGGGTGCTGTCGAAGGACAGGGTTTCGACGATATGGTCCGCCAGTTTGCGCTTTTCCCGGTCGGCGATCTGCAATCCGTGCAGATAGGCGAACTGCGCCTCGGTCATGCCGGGGCGGGCCAGCACGCGGGCGCGCTGCACCTCGGGCGGGGCGGTCACCAGCAGGACCGCGTCGCAACTGCCCTCGGCCCGGATTTCATAGAGAAGCGGAATGTCCAGCAGCAGGATGTCGCTGGTGCAGGTGGCCACAAAGGCCGCCCGGTCTTCGGCGACAAGCGGGTGGATCAGCGATTCCACCTGTTTCATCCGCTGCGGGTTCAGCCCGATCAGCCGGCTCAGGGCGGCGCGCGATACCGCGCCATCGACGATTGCCTCGGGGAATTCGGCGGCAAGGACGGCAACGCCCGCCCCGCCCGGAGAATAGAGCCGGTGCACCGTGCCATCGGCATCCCAGACCGGAATCCCCTCGTCGGCGAACATCGCCGCGGTCGAGGATTTGCCCATGCCGATGGAGCCGGTCAGCCCAAGACGGAAGGACGTCATGTCGACAGCACCGCCTGCCGGGTCGCCTCGTCCACCTCGGGCCGGTGGCCGAACCAGCGTTCAAACCCCGGCGCCGCCTGGTGCAGCAGCATGCCCAGCCCGTCCACCGCGACGCAGCCGCGTTCTTCCGCCTCGATCAGGAAACGGGTTTTCAGCGGCGTATAGACCAGGTCGGTCACCAGCTGCCCCGGACCCAGCGCCTCAAGCGTCACGGTCAGGGGCGGTTTGCCGGTCATGCCCAGCGACGTGGTGTTCACTACGGTCGGGCAATCGGCCATCATCGCGCCGGCCTGCACCCAGTCATGCACCACGACCTTGGCGCCGAAATCCGACCGGATCGCATCGGCCCGCGGCCGGGTGCGGTTGGCGATCCTGATCTCGGGCACGCCCACCTCGATCAGCGCGGCCACCACCGCGCGCGCCGCACCACCCGCGCCCAGAACCGTGGCCGGGCCGGATTGCGGATGCCAGCCGGGCGCGTGCTGGCGCAGGTTGGCGATGAACCCGGCGCCATCGGTGTTGTCGGCATGGACCCGCCCGTCCTTGCGGAAGATCAGCGTGTTCGCCGCACCGATCAGCGCGGCGCGGTCGGTCACGATATCGGCGATCTGCAGGATCGCCTCCTTGTGCGGGATGGTCACGTTCACCCCGACAAAGCCCAGCCGCGGCAGCATCCGCACCGCTTCGGCCAGGTCCAGCGGGGCCACGTCCATCGGGATGTAGAACCCCTTCAGCCCATAGCGGCGCAGCCAGTACCCATGCAGCGCCGGGCTGCGGCTGTGGGCGATCGGATGGCCCAGAACGCCGGCCAGCGGGATACGGGGAAGTTCGGTCATGCCGGGATGATTCCTCGGTCTGCAAGATAGGACAAGAGCGGCAACAGCGGCAGGCCGAGTATGGTGAAATGGTCGCCGCTGACCGCAGAGAAAAGCCTGACGCCCTCTTCCTCAAGCCGGTATCCGCCGACGCTGTGGCGGATCGCGTCCCAGTTCCGGGCCAGGTAGTCGTCAAGATAGCTGTCGGAGAAGGCGCGCATGGTCAGCCGCGCCTCGCCGACATGGCGCCATTGCGGCTCGCCGTCGCGGTAGATCACCGCGGCGGACCAGAGCTTGTGCGTCCGCCCCCGCAGGTCCGTCAGCTGTGCGCGCGCCTCTTCCGCCGTCGCGGGCTTGGCGTAGACGCGCCCCTCCAGTTCCAGCACCTGATCGGCGCCCAGAACGAAAGCGCCGTGGTAGCGGTCCGAAAGCTTGCGCGCCTTCATCTCGGCCAGCGCATCGGCCACGTCACGCGGACGCGCGCCGTCGGCTTCCAGCGTCCGGCGGATCGCTTCCTCATCCACGCGCGCCGGTTCGGCGCGCACCGGCACACCGGCCGCGCGCAGCATCGCCAGTCTGGTTTCCGAGGACGAGGCCAGCAGCAACATGGGAAAGCCTGTGGAAAATCCGCTTATGTTCGCGCCGCCCCGATGCCGGACAAACCGGCAGCCTGGCGCGCATCCGACCGGACTAGGGGATGCAACCACAGTTCCTGTCAAGAACCGCGGCGGTTATCCAGATCGGGAAACGGTTTTCCCGCGGGTGTGAGGAAACGGCTTTTCCGGCCGGGTCTGGACAAGGCTGCCGGGTCAGGCGGGGCGGCTGCCATCCTATATACCGTTGATACCAGGCGTATTTTCCGGCACCGCGCCGGTTCTCCACACCCGTCCACAGCTTATCCGCAACCTTGCCCGCATGGGGAAAAGTCCCGGCCTGCCACGGTCGTCCCGTTATCCCAAGGCCCATCAACATCATCATTTCTTCTTTTCTTTTCTTATTAAGAAAGATGGGCCGGCCACCGGCCGCCCCGACCGCGGGGAAGCCGGATATTGACTTTCCCGCCGGTCCGCCCTATCTGCCCGCCCAGCAAGGCCGTCCGGCCAATGCGCTTCCCCTTTCCTCGCGGATGCCCTGGCCACGATGCCGGGCCGAAGGATTTTCCATGACAGAACGCCTCAACCTTTCCGATCTCAAGGCCAAGACCCCGGCCGACCTCCTCGCCATGGCCGAGGAATGGGAGATCGAGAACGCGCCCTCGATGCGCAAGGGCGAGATGATGTTCCAGATCCTCAAGGAACACGCCGAGGAAGGCTTCGACATCGGCGGCGACGGCGTTCTGGAAGTGCTGCAGGACGGTTTCGGCTTCCTGCGCAGCCCCGAGGCGAACTACCTGCCCGGTCCCGATGACATCTACGTCTCGCCCGAGATGATCCGCCAGTTCAGCTTGCGCACCGGCGATTCCATCGAAGGCGTGATCAAGGCCCCGTCCGAGAACGAGCGTTACTTCAGCCTGGTCAAGGCGACGCGGATCAACTTCGACGATCCCGAGAAGGCCAAGCACAAGGTCCATTTCGACAACCTGACGCCCTTGTATCCCGACGAGCGGCTGAAGATGGAGGTCGAGGACCCGACGATCCGCGACCGGTCCGCCCGGATCATCGACCTGGTGGCGCCGATCGGCAAAGGCCAGCGCGGGCTGATCGTCGCGCCGCCGCGCACCGGCAAGACGGTGCTGCTGCAGAACATCGCCCATTCGATCGCGACCAACCACCCGGAATGCTACCTGATCGTCCTGCTGATCGACGAACGCCCCGAGGAAGTGACCGACATGCAGCGTTCGGTGAAGGGAGAGGTCGTCAGTTCCACCTTCGACGAACCCGCCACCCGTCACGTCGCCGTGGCCGAGATGGTGATCGAGAAAGCGAAGCGCTTGGTCGAGCACAAGCGCGACGTGGTGATCCTTCTCGACTCGATCACCCGCCTCGGCCGTGCCTTCAACACCGTGGTCCCGTCCTCGGGCAAGGTGCTGACCGGCGGTGTCGACGCGAACGCCCTGCAGCGGCCGAAACGCTTCTTCGGTGCGGCCCGGAACATCGAGGAAGGCGGCTCGCTGACCATCATCGCCACCGCGCTGATCGACACCGGCAGCCGGATGGACGAAGTCATCTTCGAGGAATTCAAGGGCACGGGTAACTCGGAAATCGTCCTTGACCGCAAGGTCGCCGACAAGCGCGTCTTCCCGGCGATGGACATCCTCAAGTCCGGCACCCGCAAGGAAGACCTGCTGGTTGAAAAGTCGGACCTGCAGAAGATGTATGTCCTGCGCCGCATCCTGAACCCGATGGGCACCACCGACGCGATCGAGTTCCTGATTTCCAAGCTCAAGCAGACCAAGACCAACGGCGAATTCTTCGAGTCGATGAACACCTGACACGAGGCGACGCGACGCCATGGCCGACACGATCTTTGCCCTTGCCACCGCGCGGGGCCGCGCCGGCCTTGCCGTGATCCGTGTCTCCGGCCCCGAGGCGCCGGCGATCTGCGCCATGTTCTGCCGTTCGGTTCCGCCAGCCCGCCGGGCGACGCTGCGCAATATCTCGTGGCAAGATCAGGTTCTTGATCAATCTCTGGTGGTTTACTTCCCGCAAGGCGCCAGTTTCACCGGCGAATCCGTGGTGGAATTCCACATCCACGGCGGCCCGGCGGTTGCGGCGGCCCTTCTTCGCGCCCTTGCTGAAACCCGCCTTGCCCGTCTGGCCGAACCCGGTGAGTTCACCCGCCGCGCGCTGGAGAACGGCGTCCTCGACCTGACCCAGGTCGAGGGGCTTGCCGACCTGATCGACGCCGAGACCGAGGCGCAGCGCCGTCAGGCCCTGCGCGTCCTCTCCGGCCAGATCGGCCAGCGGGTCGAGGACTGGCGTCGCCGGCTGATCCGCGCCGCCGCACTGATCGAGGCGACCATCGACTTCGCCGAGGAAGAGGTGCCCACCGATGTTACGCCCGAAGTGCGGGCCCTGCTGACCGGCCTGCTGGCCGAGCTGGAGCATGAGGCGGCCGCGGTGCAGAAGGCCGAACGCATCCGCGACGGGTTTGAGGTCGCCATCATCGGCGAACCGAACGCCGGCAAGTCCACGCTGCTGAACCGCCTTGCCGGGCGCGAGGCGGCGATCACCTCGGAACACGCCGGCACCACGCGCGACGTGATCGAGGTGCGGATGGACATCGACGGCCTCGCCGTCACCCTCCTGGACACCGCCGGCCTGCGCGACAGCGCCGATCCGGTGGAACGCGAAGGCATCCGCCGCGCGCTCGACCGGGCCGAGGCCGCCGATCTGCGGTTGTTCCTTGGCCCCGATCCGGGGTTTGTTGCCCGGCGGGACGGCGACCTGATGGTCGGCAGCAAGGCCGATCTTCAGGAATCCCCCGGCCTGGCGGTTTCCGGCAAGACCGGCGTGGGGATCGACCGGCTTCTGGCGGAAATCTCCCGCCGCCTCTCGGAAAAGGTGGCCGGCGCTGGTATCATGGTGCGCGAGCGCCACCGGCAGGCGCTGGAACAGGGAATCGCGGCGATCCGGCAGGTTCTGACCGGACTTGATCGCGGTGCCCTGCCGGAACTTCAGGCCGAAGACCTGCGCCGCGCGATCCGGGCGCTTGACGCGCTGGTCGGGCGGGTGGATGTGGACGAACTGCTGGGCGAGATTTTCTCCAGCTTCTGTATCGGGAAGTAAGGGTGTTTCACGTGAAACATTTCGACGTGCTGGTGGTGGGCGGCGGCCATGCGGGCGCCGATGCGGCGGCGGCGGCGGCGCGGATGGGTGCGGCCACCGCCCTTGTCACCATGCGCGCCGACACGATCGGCGTCATGTCCTGCAACCCGGCCATCGGCGGCCTCGGCAAGGGCCATCTGGTGCGCGAGGTTGATGCGCTGGATGGAATCATGGGCCGCGCCGGCGACATGGCCGGCATCCAGTATCGGCTGCTGAACCGCCGCAAGGGTCCCGCCGTGCAGGGACCGCGCACCCAGGCGGACCGCAAGCTTTACCGTCAGGCGGTGCAGGCGCTGCTGGCCGCCCAGCCGGGCCTGACCGTGGTCGAGGGCGAGGCCGCCGAACTGATCCTGGCGGCGAACCGGGTGGAAGGGCTCCGCCTGGCCGACGGGTCGGAGCTGCGCGCCCGCGCCGTTGTCCTGACCACCGGCACCTTCCTGAACGGCATCATCCATGTCGGCGACCAGCGCCGCGCCGGCGGCCGCGTGGGCGACCGGCCCTCGGTCGCGCTGGCCGAGCAGATTCGCGCCCTTGGCCTGACGACCGGGCGGCTCAAGACCGGAACGCCGCCGCGGCTGGACGGCCGCAGCATCGACTGGGACCGGCTGGAAATGCAGCCGGCCGACGATGATCCGGTGATGCTGTCCTTCCTGAACCACGCGCCCATCGCGCGACAAATCTCCTGCGGCATCACCCATACCTCGGCTGCCACGCATGACATCATCCGCCGGAACCTTGGCCGCAGCGCCATGTATGGCGGGCATATCGAAGGTGTCGGCCCGCGCTACTGTCCGTCTATCGAAGACAAGGTGGTGCGTTTCGCCGACAAGGACAGCCATCAGGTTTTCCTTGAACCCGAAGGGCTTGATGATCCGACGGTCTATCCGAACGGCATCTCGACCAGCCTGCCGGCCGATGTGCAGGCGGACTACGTCCATACCATCGCCGGGCTGGAACGCGCGGTGATCACCCAGCCGGGCTATGCCATCGAATACGATTACCTCGATCCGCGCGGGCTGACGGCGACGCTGGAATCGCGCGCGCTGGCGGGCCTGTTCCTTGCCGGCCAGATCAACGGCACCACGGGGTATGAGGAGGCGGCGGCGCAGGGAGCGGTCGCCGGGCTGAATGCCGCACTGCATGCGCGGGGAGATGAAGGCCAGACCTTCAGCCGCGCCGAATCCTACATCGGCGTGATGATCGACGATCTGGTGACGCGCGGCGTGACCGAACCCTACCGCATGTTCACCTCGCGCGCCGAATACCGGCTGTCGCTGCGCGCCGACAATGCCGACCAGCGACTTACCCCGCTGGGCCTGGCGCTCGGCTGCGTGGGCGAAGCCCGCGCCCGGGCGTTCGAGGCAAAGGTTGCGGCGCTGGATGGCGTGGTTTCGCTCCTGAAATCGCGCAGCTTCACGCCGAAGGAACTGGCCGCGGCCGGCATCATGGTCAGCCAGGACGGCCAGCGCCGGCCTGCCTTCGACCTGATGGCGATGCCGGAATACGACCCGGAAACGCTGGACCGCTTGCTGCCCGATCTTGCCGGCCATCCACGCGAAGCCCGGCGGCAGGCCGAGATCGAGGCGCTTTATGCCCAGTATGCCGACCGCCAGGCCGCCGATGCCGCCGATCTGCGCCGGCACGAGGCGATGCTGATCCCGGCCGATTTCGACTATCGCGCGCTGGGCGGTCTTTCGACGGAACTGACGCTGAAGCTGGAACGCCACCGGCCGCAGAACCTGCATCAGGCGCGGCAGATCGAGGGGATGACGCCCGCCGCCATCCTCTTGCTGATCGCCAGCCTGCGGCAGGGCACCCGCGCGCGCCGGGCGGGCTGATTCGTGGACCACGACCTCTGGGCCCGGCTGGGCACGAGTGATTCGGGGCTTGCGCAGCTGCGGCTTTTCGCGGCGCTGGTCGAAAAATGGACGCTGCGCATCAATCTGGTCGCCAAATCCACCCTGCCCGACCTCTGGTCCCGGCATATCGAGGATTCGGCCCGGCTGGCGCTTCTGGTGCCGGAACCGCCGGCGATCTGGGCCGATTTCGGCTCGGGCGGAGGTTTTCCGGGCATCGTCGTCGCGGTGATCCTGGCCGATCGCGGTGCCGCGACACGGATGATCCTCGTCGAATCCGATCAGCGGAAGGCCGCCTTCCTGCGTGAAGCCGTCCGCCAGCTGTCGCTGAACGCCGAGGTGCGCAGCGAACGGGCGGAAACCCTGCCGCCGCTCAATGCGGGAATCGTCTCTGCGCGCGCGCTTTCCGCGCTGCCCGCCCTCTGCGATCTGGCCGCCCGCCATCTGGCGCCGGGCGGCGTCGCGCTGTTCCCGAAGGGCGAAACCCATGCCGCGGAAACCGCCGAGGCGCGAAAAATCTGGCAGTTCGATCTGGAGACGCACGCCGATCCGGGCCATAAAGGATCGGCCATCCTGGAACTGAGGAACATCCATCGTGCCGGCGACCAGCCACGCCCTCGCCCCTGATCCGCGGCCCGCCCCCGAAATGCGGCCGGCCCATGTGATCGCGATCGCCAACCAGAAGGGCGGCGTCGGCAAGACGACCACCGCGATCAACCTTGCCGCCAGCCTGGCGGAAAAGGGATACCGCGTGCTGCTGGTGGACCTTGACCCGCAGGGGAACGCCTCGACCGGCCTTGGCGTCGCCCCGGGCGAACGGCAGCTGACCACCTATGACCTGATTCTCTCCGATGGCGATCCCGACCGGATCATCCGCGAGACGCGGGTGCCGAATCTCTGGATCTGCCCGGCGAATTCCGACCTGGCCTCGGCCGACATCGACCTTGTGGCCAACGAAAAGCGCAGCTTCCTGCTGCATGATGCGCTGCGCCACCCGGCGCTGGAGTCCTGGGGCTTCGATATCGTCCTGATCGACTGCCCGCCGTCGCTGTCGCTGCTGACCGTCAACGCGCTTGTCGCCTCGCACGCGCTGCTGGTGCCGCTGCAGGCCGAATTCTTCGCGCTGGAGGGCCTGTCGCAGCTGCTGCTGACCGTCCGCGACGTGCGCCGCTCGGCGAATCCGAACCTGCGCATCGAGGGCGTCGTTCTCACCATGTATGATCGCCGGAACAATCTGGCACAACAGGTAGAGGCTGACGCCCGCGAAAACCTGGGCGACATGGTGTTCCGCACCATCATCCCGCGCAATGTCCGCCTGTCCGAGGCGCCCTCGCACGCGATGCCCGTCACCGAATACGACACCGCATCCCGCGGGGCCGAAGCCTATCGCGCGCTGGCCGCCGAAATCGCCGCCCGCCTGCCCCGCAGCTGACCGAAAGCCGGAGAACAGAATGGAACGCAAGGGCTTGGGCCGCGGCCTGTCGGCGCTGATGTCGGACGTGAACCTGCGTCCCGAACGCGAAGGCCCGCGGCGCGCCGACCAAAGGCTGCCGGTGGCGCAGTTGCGCCCCAATCCGCACCAGCCGCGCAAGGATTTCGATCCCGCGGCGCTGGAATCGCTGGCCGAATCGCTGCGGCAGAAGGGCGTGATCCAGCCGCTTGTCGTCCGCCCGGCCGGTGACGGCTATGAAATCGTCGCCGGCGAACGGCGCTGGCGCGCGGCACAGCTGGCGCAGCTGCATGACGTGCCGGTGGTCATCCGCGACCTCGACGATACCGAGGTTCTGGAAGTCGCCATCATCGAGAACATCCAGCGCGAAGACCTGAACGCCATCGAAGAGGCGCTGGGTCTGCGGCAGCTGATCGACCGCTTCGGCCATACGCAGGAAAAGGTGGCCGAGGCGCTGGCGAAAAGCCGCAGCCATGTGGCCAACCTGCTGCGCCTGCTGTCGCTGCCGGAAGAGGTTCAGGCGATGGTGCGCGACGGGCGCCTGTCGGCCGGCCACGCCCGCGCGCTGATCGGCACCGCCGATCCGGCGGCGCTGGCGCGGCAGATCGGCGCGCGCGGTCTTTCGGTGCGCGAGGCCGAGCGGCTGGCGCGCGAGGCGGCGGAAGGCGGCAAGGTGCGGGGGCCATCCGCCGCGAAACGGCCCGACAAGGATGCCGACACCCGCGCGCTTGAGGCCGATCTTTCGGCGCATCTGGGCCTGAAGGTGCATATCGACGATCGGGGCCAGGGCGGCAGCCTGACGATCAGCTATCGCAGCTTTGACGACCTTGATCGGCTTTGCCAGATCCTGTCGTCTGGCGCGGGCGGTCTGGCCGAAGGCTAGGCCAGCAGTTCCAGGATCAGCCGGTTCAAGAGCAGCCGCCCGCGGTCGGTTGCGGCGATTCGGCCGGCTTCATGGACAAGAAGCCCTTCGGATTGCAGCGCGTCGATCCGCGCGGCGGCAAGCGGCGCCCCGGCAATCCGCGCATGCCGGGCAAGCGACGCCCCCTCGGCCAGCCGCAGCGCCATCAGCAGGTATTCCGTCGCCTGCGCCCCGGCGTCGATCTCCTCACGCGGGGTCTCGCCCGATCCGCCGGTGCGCACCGCACTCAGCCAGGCTTCGGGGTTGCGGTGGGTGTCGGTCGCCCATCGCCGCCCGTCCAGCGTCAGCCGCCCATGGGCGCCGGGGCCGATGCCCAGATAGTCGCCCATCCGCCAGTAGACCAGGTTATGCCGCGATTCGGCGCCGGATTCCGCATAGTTCGAGACTTCATAGGCCTTCAGGCCCGCCCCGGCACAGAGCGCGGCGGTTTCAAGATACATTTCCGCCGCCCGGTCCTCATCCGGCAATCCACGCAGCCGGCCGGCCCGCGCCAGCGCCCCGAAAGCGGTGCCGTCCTCGATGGTCAGCTGGTAAAGCGACAGGTGGTCGGGGCTCAGCGCGAGAAGCCGGCCAAGCTCCTCGCGCCAGCCGGCGGGCGACTGGTCTTGCCGGGCATAGATCAGGTCGGCCGAAACCCGGGGAAAGCCGCGGCGGGCAAGGTCGAACGCCGCCAGCGCCTCGGCCGCCGAATGCTGGCGGCCCAGCCGGCGCAGGTCGGCATCGTTCAGCGCCTGCAGCCCCAGCGACACCCGGTTGACCCCCGCCGCACGATAGCCGGAAAACCGCGTCGCCTCGACCGAGGTCGGGTTCGCCTCAAGCGTCACCTCAAGGTCGTTTGCCAGCCGCCAGTGCCGGCCGATCCGGTCAAGCACCGCACCGACCAGCGCCGGCTCCATCAGCGACGGCGTGCCGCCGCCAAAGAACACCGATCGCAGGATACGCCCGCCGGTTTCCGCGGCGGCGCGGTCCAGTTCGGCCAGATAGGCGGCCTGCCAGTCCGCCTGGTCAATCCGGGCGCGGACATGGCTGTTGAAGTCGCAATAGGGGCATTTCGCCTTGCAGAACGGCCAGTGAAGGTAAAGCGCAAAGCCGCCGTCCCGCCAGTCTTCCGCGGCCAGCGGCTGTTTCACGTGAAACACTTGGCCAGCATCGCCGCCACCGCCCTGGCCCGATGGCTGATCGCGTTCTTCTCGGCCGCGGAGAGTTCGGCGAAGGTGCGGCTCAGTCCCGCCGGCTGGAACATCGGGTCATAGCCATGTCCCTCGGCCCCGCGGCGCGGCCAGACCAGCGCGCCTTCGGCAACGCCCTCGGTCCATTCGTCATGCCCGTCCGGCCAGGCCAGCGCCAGCGTGCAACGGAACTGCGCCCGGCGGGGATGCGGCGCCCGCAACAGTTCCAGATGCGCCCAGGTCTTTTCCATCGCCATGCCGAAATCCCGGCCGCCGGGCGTTTCGGCCCAGTCGGCGGTAAAGACGCCGGGCGCACCGTCCAGCGCGTCAATCGTCAGGCCGGAATCGTCCGACAGTGCCGGCAGGCCGGATGCCCGCGTCGCGGCATGGGCCTTGATGCGCGCATTGCCAAGGAAGGTGTCTTCCGTCTCGGCCGGTTCGGGCAGGCCCAGATCGCCCGCCGACAGGCAGGTGATGCCCAGGGGCGCCAGCAGCGCCGAGAATTCCGTCAGCTTGCCGCGGTTGTGACTGGCGATCACCAGCCGGTCGCCGGTGAAATGCCGTGTCATTTCAGCGCGGCCGCCTGCGCGGCGACCAGCCCGGCAATGCCCCTTTCGGCCAGCGCCATCAGTGCGGCAAGATCGGCCGCGGCGAAGGGCGCGCCCTCGGCCGAGGCCTGGATTTCGACCATGCGGCCCTTGCCGGTCAGCACGAAGTTGCCATCGGTGCCGGCGACGGAATCCTCGTCATAATCCAGGTCCAGCACCGGCTGGCCGGCATAGATGCCGCAGGACACCGCGGCGACATGGTCAAGGATCGGGTCGCCGGTCACCACGCCCCGCGCCATCAGCCCGTTCACCGCCAGCCGCAACGCCACCCAGCCGCCGGTGATCGCGGCGCAGCGGGTGCCGCCGTCGGCCTGGATCACGTCGCAGTCGACGACGATCTGCCGTTCGCCCAGCGCCTGCCGGTCGACCACCGCGCGCAGGCTGCGACCGATAAGCCTTTGAATTTCCTGTGTTCTTCCGCTCTGCTTGCCCGCCGCTGCCTCTCGCTTCGACCGGGTATGCGTCGACCGGGGCAGCATGCCGTATTCGGCGGTGACCCAGCCCATGCCGGTATTCCGCAGGAAGGGCGGCGGCTTGTCCTCGACCGAGGCGGTGCAGAGGACATGCGTGCCGCCGATCCTGATCAGGCAGGACCCCTCGGCATGGCGCGTCACGCCGGTTTCGATGCTGACGTTGCGCGGTTCGTCCAGGGCGCGGCCAGAGGGGCGCATGTTCCATCCTTTCGGGCAATTCGGCGCCAGATACGCCCCGCCGCCCCGCGACGCAATGCCGTTCGGCAAGACGCGGCAATTGACGCGCGGGGGCGCAGCGCCTTTATTCCCATCAGGCAGGGCAGCAACATGTCGAACGCGTCACCCCTTCTGGCAGAAATGACCGAACGCTCGCGCGAGGTGTTCCGGCGCGTGGTCGAGGGCTATCTGGCCACCGGCGAACCCGTGGGGTCGCGCACGCTGACCCGCGGCTTCTCCGAACAGATTTCGGCGGCGACGATCCGCAACGTCATGCAGGACCTCGAATACCTCGGGCTTCTCGACAGCCCGCATATCTCGGCCGGGCGCATCCCGACGCAAACCGGGTTGCGGCTCTTTGTCGACGGGTTTCTGGAAATGGGCAACGTCGACGCCTCCGACCGCGAAAGGATCGACGCCGCCAAGGCATCGACCGCCGCCGATGTCGGAACCCTGCTCGATCAGGTAGGCGCGGCGCTGTCCTCGGTCACCCGCGGCGCCAGCATCGTCCTTGCGCCCAAGCACGAATCGGCGCCGATCCGGCATATCGAATTCGTCAGCCTCGGCCCCGACCGGGCGCTTGTCGTGCTGGTCCTGGCCGACGGGCAGGTTGAAAACCGCCTGTTCCGCCCGCCGCCGGGCCAGACCCCGTCTTCCATGCGCGAGGCGGCGAATTTCCTGAACGCCATGGCCGAAGGCCGCCGCCTTTCCGAGCTTCTGGGCACCGTCCGCGCCGACATTTCCCGCCGCCGGCAGGAAATCGACGCGCTGGCCCGCGATCTGGTGGAAAGCGGCCTTGCCGTCTGGGAAAATGCCGGCCAGTCGTCGGAACGGCTGATCGTGCGCGGCCAGGCCAACCTGATCGACAGCGCCGGCGGCGTCGATGTCGACCGGATCCGCAGCCTGTTCGATGACCTTGAACGCAAGCGCGACATCGCCGAGTTCCTTGAACTGGCCGAGGAAGGCGACGGCGTGCGCATCTTTATCGGCTCGGAGAACAAGCTTTTCTCACTTTCGGGTTCCAGTCTGGTCGTTTCTCCCTATATGAACGCCGAACGGAAGATCATCGGCGCCGTCGGTGTGATCGGCCCGACGCGGCTGAACTACGGGCGGGTGGTCCCCATCGTGGATTATACGGCGCAGCTTGTGGGGCGGATGGTATCCGAGCGCGGGCGCGGCTGAGACGGAGCAAGGACGGAATGGCGCAGGACAACCCGGCGACCGCGGAAGACGCGGAACGCGATCTCCCTGATCTTGAGGACTCCGGCCCCGAGGACGAGGCAGAGCTGCTTCGGGCCGAGCGGGATGAATTCCGCGACAAGTTCATGCGCGCGCTGGCCGATGCCGAAAACGCGCGCAAGCGGGCCGACCGCGACCGGCGCGAGGCCGAGCAATATGGCTCCACCCGGCTGGCGCGTGACCTGCTGCCCGTCTATGACAACCTGCAGCGCGCCATCGCCGCCATCCCCGAGGAAAGCCGCGCCGCATCGGCCGCGCTGATCGAGGGCGTCGAACTGACCCTGCGCGAACTGACCAACGTCATGCAGAAGCATGGCGTCCGCCCGATCAGCCCCGCGGTGGGCGACATGTTCAATCCGCAGGAACATCAGGCGATGTTCGAGGCGCCGCTGCCGGGCACCAAGGCCGGCCAGATCATCCAGGTGATGACCGAAGGCTTCATGCTCTACGACCGGCTTCTGCGTCCGGCGCAGGTGGGCGTGTCGTCCAATCCGGGCTGATATGGCACGGCCGGGGGCGCTGCCCCCGGACCCCCGGGATATTTGGGCCGAGATGAAGACCGGACGTAGGGTGCGTGATGTCACGCACCGCTATCCGCCCAGCAACCCCCTCAATTCATAGACGAATTTCAGCGCCTCCATCGGCGTCATCTCGTCGGGGTGGATGCCCTTCAGCCGCGTCTCCACCGCGGATTCCTTCGGCGCCCTGGCCGGGGGTGCCGCCGGGGCGGCGGCCCGGAACAGCGGCAGGTCGTCCAGCAGCGTGGCCTGCCGGCCGCCCTCGCGATCGCCCTTCTCCAGCGCATCCAGCACCACCTTGGCGCGTTCGACCACCACTGCGGGCAGCCCGGCCAGCCGCGCCACCTGCACGCCATAGGACCGGTCGGCCGCACCTTTGCGCACTTCGTGCAGGAAGATCACCTCGCCGTCCCATTCCTTGACGGTGACGGTGGCGTTCTCCACCCCCGGCAGCTTGCCGGCCAGCGCCGTCATCTCGTGGTAATGGGTGGCGAAAAGCGCCCGGCAGCGGTTCGCGTCGTGCAGGTGTTCCAGCGTCGCCCAGGCGATCGACAGGCCGTCCCATGTCGCTGTGCCGCGGCCGATCTCGTCCAGGATCACCAGCGCCCGGTCGTCGGCCTGATTGAGGATCGCGGCGGTTTCCACCATTTCCACCATGAAGGTGGACCGGCCGCGCGCCAGATCGTCCGAGGCGCCCACCCGGCTGAACAGCTGGCTGACCAGGCCGATCCGCGCCGATGCGGCGGGAACGAAGCTTCCGGCCTGCGCCAGCAAGGCGATCAGCGCGTTCTGCCGCAGGAAGGTGGATTTCCCCGCCATGTTCGGCCCGGTCAAGAGCCAGATCGCCGGCGTCTCCGCCGTGGTCAGGGCGCAGTCGTTGGCCACGAAGGGTTCGCCCGCCCGGCGCAGCGCGCGTTCAACGACCGGGTGGCGGCCGGCCGCAACCTCGAAGGCGCGGCTGGAATCGACCACGGGCGCCGCCCAGTCCTCGGCCATGGCCAGTTCGGCGAAGCCGGCCGCCAGGTCGATCTCGGCCAGCGCCCGGGCGGCGGCCCCGATCGCGCCCGCGGCATCAAGGATTGCGCGTTTCAGGCCGTCATAGTGCCGCTTTTCAATCTCAAGCGCATGGTTGCCGGCATTCAGGATACGGGTCTCGATCTCGTTCAGTGCGATCGTGGTGAACCGCACCTGCCCCGCCGTCGTCTGCCGGTGGATGAAGAGGTCGGGCTGGGCGCGCAGCCGTTCCTCATGCGTCGTCGTCACCTCGATGAAGTAGCCCAGCACGTTGTTGTGCTTGATCTTCAGCCCCGGGACGCTGGCCCGTTCGGCATATTCCGCCTGCATCCGGCCGATCACGCCGCGGCCTTCGTCGCGCAGCTGCCGGGTGTCATCCAGTTCGCTGTCGAAACCCGCGGCGATGAACCCGCCATCCCGCGCCAGCAGCGGCGGTTCGGCGACCAGCGCCCGGTCCAGCAGGCCGACCAGCGGTTCGTGCCCGGTCAAGGCCCCGGCCGCTTCGGACAACAGCGGCGGCAGGTCGCCCGCCCATCCGGCCAGTGCACCCGCCTGCGTCAGCCCGGCGCGGATCGCGGCCAGGTCGCGCGGCCCGCCGCGGTCCAGCGCCAGACGGGAAAGCGCGCGGTCCATGTCGGGCACGCGCCGCAGCGCATCGCGCAACCGGTCGCGCAGCCCCGGCGCGGCCACTAGCCCGGCCACCGCATCCAGCCGGGCGTGGATCGTCGGCAGGTCGCGCGACGGCGCCGAAAGCCGCCGCTCCAAGAGCCGCGCGCCCGCCGCCGTCACCGTCCGGTCCACCGCGGCCAGCAGCGACCCTTCGCGTCCGCCCGCCAGCGCTGCAGTGATTTCAAGGTTGCGGCGGGTTGCCGCGTCGATCTGCATCGCGCCGCCGGCCAGTTCCTTGACCGGCGGGCGCAGCAGCGGCAGCCGCCCGCGCTGGGTGAGGTCAAGGTAATCGACCAGCGCCCCCATCGCCGAAAGCTCGGCCCGGTCGAAGGCGCCGAACCCTTCCAGCGAGCCGACACCGAAGAGCGCGCAAAGCCGCTTCTCTGCCCCGGCGGAATCGAAGCTGGATCGGGCAAGCGGCGTGGCGGCGGCACCGGCATCCGCCACCAGGCCGGCGAGATCGCGATCCCGCGTCTCGGACAGCAAGAGTTCGCGCGGCGCGATCCGGGCCAGTTCCGGCGCCAGCCGGGCGGGCGAACAGGGCATCACCCGGAACTCGCCGGTGGAAATATCGGCCCAGGCCAGCGCGCCCTCGTCCCGCACCTCGGCGAAGGCGGCAAGGAAGTTGTGCCGCCGCGCCTCAAGCAGCGAATCCTCGGTCAGCGTGCCGGGCGTCACCAGCCGCACGACATCGCGCTTCACCACCGATTTCGACCCGCGCTTCTTCGCCTCGGCCGGGTCTTCCATCTGTTCGGCGATGGCGACGCGAAACCCCTTGCGGATCAGCGTCAAGAGGTAGCCCTCGGCCGCATGGACCGGCACGCCGCACATCGGGATCGGCTCGCCCAGATGGAAACCACGCTTGGTCAGCGCGATGTCCAGCGCCTCGGCCGCGGCCACCGCGTCGTCGAAGAACATCTCGTAGAAATCGCCCATCCGGTAGAACAGCAGCGCGCCGGGGTTGCGCTCCCGTATTTCCAGATACTGCGCCATCATCGGCGTCACGGCGTCTTCGGTCATGCGTCCCCCGGGTCTGCGGCCGACCCTACAAAAGCGCCCCCGCCGCCGCAAACAGGCTTTTCAGCCGCCCGGGCCGGGGCTAAGACCCCGGGGGCCTGCGAGGAGGAGCCGCCGATGACCCGCGCCAAGATCACGCCCGAAGAGGCGCTTGCCTACCACCTGGAGCCGCGCCCGGGGAAATACGACATCGTGGCCTCGACCCCGATGGCCACCCAGCGCGACCTGTCGCTTGCCTATTCGCCCGGCGTCGCCGTTCCGGTGCAGGCCATCGCCGACAATCCCGGCACCGCCTATGACTATACGGTGAAGGGCAACATGGTCGCCGTCGTCTCGAACGGCACGGCGATCCTTGGCCTTGGCAACCTGGGCGCGCTGGCATCCAAGCCGGTGATGGAGGGCAAGGCCGTCCTCTTCAAGCGCTTCGCCGACGTCAACGCCATCGACATCGAGCTGGCGACCGAGGATGCGGACGAGATCATCAAGGCCGTCCACCTGATGTCGCCCACCTTCGGCGGCATCAACCTTGAGGATATCAAGGCGCCCGAATGCTTCATCATCGAACAGCGGCTGAAGGAAATCTGCGACATCCCGGTCTTTCACGACGACCAGCACGGCACCGCCGTCATCTGTGCCGCCGGGCTGATCAACGCGCTGGAAATCACCGGCAAGAAGATCGCCGATGTCCGCATCGTGCTGAACGGTGCCGGGGCGGCGGGTATCGCCTGCCTCGAACTGCTGAAATCCATGGGCGCGCGGCATGAAAACTGCATCATGTGCGACACCAAGGGCGTCATCTGGCAGGGCCGCACCGAAGGCATGAACCAGTGGAAATCGGCCCATGCGGTGAAGACCGATGCCCGCACGCTGGACGAGGCGATGGTCGGCGCCGACGTGTTTCTTGGCGTCTCGGCCAAGGGCGCGGTCACGCCGGCGATGGTCGCCAGCATGGCGGAAAACCCGGTGATCTTCGCCATGGCCAACCCCGACCCGGAGATCACCCCGGAAGAGGCGCACGCCATCCGCGCCGACGCGATCGTGGCGACCGGCCGCAGCGACTATCCGAACCAGGTGAACAACGTCCTCGGCTTTCCCTATCTCTTCCGCGGCGCGCTGGACATTCACGCCCGCGCCATCAACGACGAGATGAAGATCGCCTGCGCCAGGGCGCTGGCCGCGCTTGCCCGGGAAGATGTCCCGGATGAGGTCGCCATGGCCTATGGCCGGAAACTCAGCTTCGGGCGCGACTACATCATCCCCACCCCCTTCGATCCGCGGCTGATCTACGTCATCCCCCCGGCCGTGGCCCGGGCCGGCATGGATACCGGCGTCGCCCGCCGGCCGATCATCGACATGAAGGGTTATGAGGCCAGCCTGAAGGCGCGGATGGACCCGACGGCCTCCATCCTTGAAGGCGTCCATGCCCGCGCCCGCCAGGCCCAGGCCCGGATGATCTTTGCCGAGGGCGACGATCCCCGCGTCCTGCGCGCCGCCGTCGCCTATCAGCGGTCGGGCCTTGGCAAGGCGCTGGTCGTCGGCCGCGAAAACGACGTGCGCGAGAAGCTTGAGGCCGCCGGTCTGGCCGATGCGGTGCGCGAACTGGAAATCGTCAACGCCGCCAACACCCGCCATCTCGATCAGTACAAGGATTTCCTCTACGCCCGGCTGCAGCGGCAGGGCCATGACCGCGAGGATATCCATCGCCTTGCCGCGCGCGACCGGCACGTCTTTGCCGCGCTGATGCTGCAGCACGGCCATGGCGACGGGCTGGTCACCGGGGCCACCCGCAAGTCGGCGCATGTGCTGTCGCTGATCAACCATGTCTTCAACGCAACCGCCACCGATGGCGCGGTCGGCGTCACCGCGCTTCTGCACAAGGGCCGGATCGTCCTGATCGGCGACACGCTGGTCCATGAATGGCCGGAACCGGAAGACCTTGCCACCATCGCGATCCGCGCGGCAGGGGTCGCCCGCAGCCTTGGCCTCGATCCCCGCGTCGCCTTCGTCTCGTTCTCGACCTTCGGCTATCCGGTCAGCGAACGCGCCACCAAGATGCACCGCGCGCCCGCCGTCCTCGACTCGATGAAGGTCGATTTCGAGTATGAGGGCGAGATGACCGTCGATGTCGCCCTGAACCCCGAACAGATGCGGCACTATCCCTTCTGCCGCCTGACCGGCCCGGCCAACATCCTTGTCGTCCCCGCCCGCCATTCCGCCAGCATCTCGGTCAAGCTGATGCAGGAAATGGCAGGCGCCACCGTGATCGGCCCGATCCTGACCGGCGTGAAGAAGCCGATCCAGATCTGCACCACCAGCGCCACGGTGAACGATATCCTGAACATGGCGGTGATGGCCGCCTGCAAGATCGGCTGAAGATCGTATGGCCGAGGAAATCCACCCCGTCGCCGCGGATCAGCCGCCGTTCGCCCACCACCTGGGCGCACGGATAGTCGCGGCGAACGCCGAACGAGTCATCGCCGAGATGGAGGTTGCGCCCGATCTCATCAACCGCAACGGCGTGCTTCACGGCGGGGCGATCATGGCGCTGGCCGACAACATCGGCGGCACGCTGGCCTTCGTGCTTCTCGGTCCCGGCCAGGGCACGACGACGATGGAAAGCAAGACCAACTTCTTCCGCGCCGTTCCGGCAGGCGATACGGTCCGCGCCGTGGCGGTGCCCCTGCATCTTGGCCGCAAGACCATCGTCGTCCAGACATCGGTCTACCGCGGCGACGGCAAGCTTGCGGCCCAGGTCATCCAGACGCAGATGACGCTGCAGAAGGGCGACTGACGCCCCTTCCGCGCGCCGGGGCGCCGGGCTAGCCTGCGGCCGATCCGCAGGAAGGGCCCCGCCATGACCGACCATGTCTCTACCCACCAGGCCGAGGAAGACGCCCGGAACGAGGCGATCCTGATCTGGGTGAATGGCGCCCTCAGGCCAAAGGCGCAGGCAACCGTCTCGGTCTATGATTCCGGCTTCATGCTGGGCGACGGCGTCTGGGAAGGCATCCGCCTCTACAACAACCGCTGGGCCTTTCTTGACGAACACATCGACCGCCTGTTCGAGGCGGCCAAGGCCATCGACCTTGATATCGCGCTGACCCGCGAACAGGTGATTTCCGCCGTGCTAGAGACGCAAAAGGCCAATGGCATGGTCACGGATGCCCATGCCCGGCTGATGGTGACGCGCGGTGTAAAGACCCGGCCGTTCCAGCACCCGCGGCTTTCGCAGCAGGGGCCGACCATGGTGATCATCATGGAACATTCCCGGCCCAGACTGCCCCGCCCGATTGCCCTTGCCACCGTTCCGCATCTGCGCGGCCTGCCGATGACCCAGGACCCCAAGCTGAACAGCCATTCCAAGCTGAACTGCATCCTTGCCTGCATCGCCGCCCAGAAGGCCGGCGCGGACGAGGCGCTGATGCTGGACGTGCATGGCTTCGTGAACACGACGAACGCCTGCAACTTCTTCATCGTGCGGCGGGGCGAGGTCTGGACCAGCACCGGCGACTACTGCATGAACGGCATCACCCGCGCCAAGGTGCTTGACCTCTGCCGGGCGAACGGCATCCCGGCGCGCGAACGCAACTTCTCGCTGGTCGATACCTACGGCGCGGACGAGGCGTTCCTGACCGGCACCTTCGGCGCGCAGACGCCCGTCGGCGTGATCGACGGCCGGACCATCGGCACCGGCCGGATGGGCCCGGTCACCGAACGCCTGCGCGGCCTTTACAAGGAACTGGTGGACGGCTGAGCGGCGGTTTTCGCGGAAGACGTTGGGAAGACGCGTGGAAGACAGGAAAAAGACGATGCGGATAGCAATGTGGAGCGGCCCACGCAACCTGTCGACGGCGATGATGTATGCCTTCGCCGCCCGGGGCGATTGCGCGGTCTGGGATGAACCTTTCTATGCCGCCTACCTGGCCGCCACCGGCATCGACCACCCGATGAAGGATGCGGTGATCGCCTCCGGCGACCTCGATCCCGCCCGTGTCGCCGCCGCCTGCACCGGGCGAATTCCGCAGGATCAGAGACTATTTTACCAGAAGCACATGACGCTTCACATGATCCCGGCCTTCGACCGCGGCTTCATGCACGACCTGACCAATGTCTTCCTGATCCGCCACCCCGCGCGGGTGGTGGCCAGCTACGCCAGGAAGCGCGAGGCGCCGACGCTGGAGGACATCGGCTTTGTCCAGCAGGCCGAACTCTTCGATCAGGTCGCCCAATGGCAAGGCCACCCACCCCCCGTCATCGACAGCGCCGACATCCGCGCCGACCCCGCCGGATCGCTGGCGCGGCTTTGCGCGGCGCTGGGAATTCCGTTTACTGACAGGATGTTACGCTGGCCCGCCGGGCCGAAGCCCTATGACGGTGCCTGGGCGCCGCACTGGTATAACGCCGTCCACGCCTCGACCGGGTTCGACGAACCCGAGGGCCCGCTGCCGGCCCTGCCGGACACATTCGCCCGGCTGTCCGACGCGGCCCTGCCGCATTACGACCGGCTGGCGCGGTTCAGGCTGTAGCGCGCCGCGTCAGCCCAGAAGCCGGGCCAGCCCCATCGCCACCGCCGGGTTTCCCGAAAGCTTCAGCTTGCCCGTTGCTATTGCCACCATCGGGTTCAGCTTGCCCTTCAGCAGGCTGAGCAGATTTTCCCGGCTCAGGCGCAGCGTGCAATCGGCATCGCGGTCCCCGGTTGTCGCGGTTCCGTCGGCAAGGACGATCACCCCGTCCGGTCCGCAATCGAACTTCAGGCTGCCGGAAAACGCCTTGGTTTCCAGTGCCTTGCGTATGTCGGCCGCGATCGCTTCCATCGGTGGTTCACTCCCCTGCCCGTGGAAACGTGTTTCGGGGTTCGGGCCTGGCGGTGCAAGCACGCCGTTGCGTCATGCAGAAAAACGGCCGTCCCGGCGCACCGGAACGGCCGGCTTGCCGGTGGGGCGTGCGGTCAGCCCTTTTTTGCCACCCGCGCATTGCGCGTGGCGATCAGCTTCAGCCGCAGCGCGTTCAGGTGGATGAAGCCCGCCGCGTCGCGCTGATCATAGGCGCCGGCGTCCTCTTCAAAGGTCACGTGCTTTTCGCTGTAAAGCGTATGCTCGGACCAGCGGGCGACGACGCGGGCCACCCCCTTGTAAAGCTTCAGCTTCACCGTGCCGGACACATGTTCCTGGGTCTTGTCGATCAGCGCCTGCAGCGCCTCGCGCTCGGGCGCGAACCAGAAGCCGTTGTAGATCAGCTCCGCATAGCGCGGCATGACCCAGTCCTTCAGGTGGCCGGCGCCGCTGTCGAGCGTGATCTGTTCAATGCCGCGATGCGCCGCCAGCAGGATCGTGCCGCCGGGGGTTTCGTAAAGGCCCCGCGACTTCATGCCGACAAAGCGGTTTTCCACGAAATCCAAGAGCCCGATCCCGTGCTTGCCGCCCAGTTCGTTCAGCCGGGTCAGGATCGTCGCGGGCGACATGGCCACGCCGTCGATGGCAACCGCGTCGCCCTTCTCGAAGGTCACTTCGATGAATTCCGGCTCGTCCGGCGCATCCTCGACCGCCACGATGCGCTGCGCCACATAGTCGGGCGCCTCGATGGCGGGGTTTTCCAGGACGGTGCCTTCCGACGAGGTGTGGAGGAGGTTCGCGTCGACCGAGAAGGGCGCCTCGCCGCGCTTGTTCTTGGCGATCGGAATCTGGTTCTGTTCGGCAAATTCGATCAGCCTGGTGCGGCTGGTCAGATCCCAGAGCCGCCAGGGCGCGATCACCCGGATCGACGGGTCAAGCGCCGCGACCCCCAGTTCGAAGCGCACCTGATCGTTGCCCTTGCCGGTCGCGCCATGCGCCACCGCATCGGCGCCGGTGCGCTGCGCAATCTCGACCAGATGCTTGGCGATCAGCGGCCGCGCGATCGAGGTGCCCAGCAGGTATTCGCCTTCGTAAAGCGCGTTGGCCCGGAACATCGGAAACACGAAGTCGCGGACGAATTCCTCGCGGACATCGACGATGTTGATGTTCTCTTCCCTGATCCCCAGAAGCAGCGCCTTCTGCCGCGCCGGTTCCAGCTCTTCGCCCTGGCCAAGGTCGGCGGTGAAGGTCACGACCTCGCAGCCGTATTCCGTCTGCAGCCACTTCAGGATGATCGAGGTATCAAGCCCGCCCGAATAGGCGAGGACGACTTTCTTCGGTTTGAACATGCCAGACACTCCGGGGGCTTCGCGCCGCGATTAGACCCAAACGGCGCGAAGGGCAAGGCAAGCGGGGCCCGCCTGTGGCCGGTCCTGCTTGCGCTTGCGGGCGCTATCCGGCAGACGGGAGGCATGAGCGATTTTGCCGCCAAAGTCCGCGCCGCAACCGCGGCCATCCGCGACCTCTTCCCCGAGACGCCGCTGCAGCGCAACGATCACCTGTCGCAGCGGTTTGACGCCGACATCTGGCTCAAGCGCGAAGACCTGACGCCCGTGCGCAGCTACAAGCTGCGCGGCGCCTTCAACGCCATGCGGAAGGTGCGGGCCGCGCATCCCGACCAGGCGCATTTCGTCTGCGCCAGCGCCGGCAACCATGCGCAGGGCGTGGCCTATGCCTGCCGGCATTTCGGGGTGCGCGGCACCGTCTTCATGCCGGTGACGACGCCGCAGCAGAAGATCGACAAGACCCGCATGTTCGGCGGCGACACGCTGACGATCACCCTGACCGGCGACTATTTCGACCAGACGCTTGCCGCGGCGCAGGCGTTCTGCCGCGAACAGGGCGCGCATTTCCTTTCGCCCTTCGACGATGCCGACGTGATCGAGGGGCAGGCCAGCGTGGCGGTCGAGCTGCTGGAGCAGCTGGGCCGCGCGCCCGATCTGGTGGTGCTGCCGGTGGGCGGGGGCGGGCTGGCCTCGGGCGTGACGGGCTACTTGCGCGAGGTGGCGCCCGCAGTCGACTTCCGCTTTGTCGAGCCGCAGGGCGGGGCAAGCCTGCGCGCGGCGCTGGAACATGGCGGTCCGGTGAAGCTGCCGCGCGTCAACAGTTTCGTCGACGGGGCGGCGGTGGCGCGGATCGGCGACCTTCCCTTCCGGAGGCTTGACTGGGTCCGTCCCGGCCAGGTGCTGATTGCGCCCGAGGATCGCATATGCATCACCATGCTTGAGATGCTGAATGTCGAGGGGATCGTCCTGGAACCGGCAGGCGCCCTTGCCGTCGACGCGCTGCCCGAACTGGCGGCGGACATCCGCGGCAGGACGGTTGTCTGCGTGACCTCGGGCGGCAACTTCGATTTCGAGCGGCTGCCCGAAGTCAAGGAGCGGGCGCAGCGCTATGCCGGGCTGAAGAAGTATTTCATCCTGCGCATGCCGCAGCGGCCCGGTGCGCTGCGCGAGTTCCTGGCGATGCTGGGCCCCGATGATGACATCGCGCGGTTCGAGTATCTGAAGAAATCGGCGCGGAACTTCGGGTCGGTGCTGATCGGGATCGAGACGCGGCAGGCGGGGAATTTCGGCATCTTCACCGGGCGGATGGATGCGGCGGGCTTTACCTATCGTGACATCACCGATGACGAGGCGCTGGCCGAATTCCTGGTCTGACCCTCAGGCGGCATGGCCCTTGCCGGTTTCGGCAAGAAGCGCCTCTTTCGAGGTTTCGTAGATCAAGAGCAGGCTGTCATGCCCGACCGAGGAGGTGTCGCCACCGGCGGCCCTGACCTCTTCCAGACGGCATTGTTCGGCGAAGGCCCGCAGGCCAAGGTTCAGCGCGCTGCCCTTGAGGAAATGCAGCAGCGCCACAAGCCGCGGCGCATCGGCCGCCCGCAGCTTCTGCATCGCATCGTCCGCCTCTTCGATGAAATAGCCGAGGATTTGCGCGAAATCCTTCTCGCCGATCTCGCCGCGAAGTTCGCCGACGCGTTCCCAGTCGATCACCCAGTCGATCATCTGACCTGCTGCCCGCCTAACCCGGTCTGGCCGGAGGCCCAGCTTCGCAACGCCGCGTTAAGAAACCGTAAGCCCGGCCCGGCCGTTCGGGAAAACTTGCCTCTTCACCCGGCCTTAACGGTGGGGGTGCATCACGGTGCAGCTATCTACAGGTTCCTGCCGTGCATGTGTCGCCCAGCCTTCAACCATCCGCGCTTGCCGCGACCATCGGCCCGCGTCCGGTGCGGGTGCTGGTGGTCGATGACAGCCGGGCGCACCGGCATCTGCTGGCGGTCTATCTGGAACGCTGGGGATACGGGGTTCTGGAAAGCGCCACGGCCGAGGAGGCGCTGGCGCTCTGCGCGCGCGAACCTGTCGACATCGTCCTCAGCGACTGGATGATGACCGGCATGACCGGCGTCGAATTCTGCAAGCGGTTCCGCGAATTGCCGCGACAGGGCTATGGCTATTTCATCCTGCTGACCTCCAAGTCCAGCAAGGCCGAAATCGCCCGCGGGCTTGAGGCCGGGGCAGACGACTTCGTTCCCAAACCCGTCAGCGGCGGTGAGTTGCGGGCGCGGCTGCGGGCGGGGCTGCGCATCATCTCGATGCAGGAGGAACTGGTCGAGAAGAACCGCGTCGTCGCCCGGACGCTTGAGGAACTGCAGCGTCTTTATGACTCACTTGATCGCGATCTGGTCGAGGCGCGCAAGCTGCAGCAGACGCTGGTCCGCGAACGGCAGCGATCCTACGGCGCGGCCTCGGTGTCGCTGATGCTGCGCGCCTCGGGCCATGTCGGCGGCGATCTGGTCGGCAGTTTCCAGATCGACCCGCAACGGGTGGCGCTCTATTCGGTCGACGTGTCGGGGCACGGCGTCGCCTCGGCCATGATGACGGCGCGGCTGGCCGGCTATCTCAGCCACGGATCGCCCGACCAGAACATCGCCTTCAAGCCGATGCCGGACGGGACCAAGGCGGTGCGGTCCCCGGCCGAGATCATGGCGGCGCTGAACCGCCTGATGATCGAGGAACTGCAGGTCGAGCAGTATTTCACCATGGTCTATGCGGAACTGAACCTTGAGGACGGGCATGTGACGCTGGCGCAGGCGGGCCATCCGCATCCGCTGGTCCTGCGGCGCGATGGCCGGCTGGTGATGGCCGGCAGCGGCGGCCTGCCCGTCGGGCTGATCCCCGGGGCGGCGTATCAGAACACCGGGCTGCGACTTTTGCCGGGCGACCGGCTGTTCCTGCTGTCGGACGGAATCACCGAATGCCCGGATGCCGCCGGTGTCGAACTGGGCGACGGCGGCCTGCAGCGGATGCTGTCGCGGCTGCTTCACCTGGAAAGCCCCGCATTGCTTGAAGCGCTGCTCTGGGATCTGGCCGATCATGCGGGGACGGAACGCTTCCCCGACGATGTTTCGGGCCTGATCGTCGATTTCCGCGGTCAGGCCAGCGCCCGGGCCAGCATGTCGCGGTCGCCATCGTTCGCCAGCAGGTCAAGCGCCGAGGAGACCGGCAGCCAGACGGCGGTATGGCCCGGCTCTGACGGCGGCCCCAGCGCGTAGACCGGCCGCGCCAGATAGACGGTGCACAGCTTTTCGGCCCAGAGGTCGTATTCCGGCATGTAGGTGAACCGGCGGAACGCGCCGATCCGCCGCCGCACCGCGATCTTCCAGCCGGTTTCCTCGAACACCTCGCGGTGCAGGGCGGCGATCGGGTTCTCGCCCCGGTCGATGCCGCCGCCGGGAAGCTGAAACTCGGGTGTCGGCGCCATCTGGTGTGTCGCCAGGATGCTGTCGCCGTCCAGCAGCACGGAATAGACCCCGGGCCGGCGGCGGTAGGTCTGGCCGGCGCGGACCGGTTCGCCGAAACGGCGGATCATGCTTCGCCTCTTGGTCTGGGCGCGCAACGCGCCTATATAGGCGCTCATTGCCAGACGCGGCAGTTCAAGGAAACCCCCACATGGCCATCGGCACCCAACTTGCCTGGGACGATACCGTCCTGCCCTTTCAGCTTGATGTTTCGGGCCTCCGCGGCCGGATCGCGCGGCTGGACGGGGTGCTTGACCAGGTTCTGAAGCAGCACGCCTATCCGCCGGTGATCGAAAGGCTGGTGGCCGAGACGGCACTGCTGACCGCGCTGATCGGGCAGACGATCAAGCTGCGCTGGAAGCTGAGCCTGCAGGTGCGCGGGAACGGGCCGGCGCGGCTGATCGCGACCGATTACTATGGTCCGGCGGCCGAGGGCGAACCCGCCCGCATCCGCGCCTATGCAAGCTATGATGCCGAGCGTCTTCAACCGGACGCGGCCGATGCGTTCGGCCAGATCGGCCAGGGCTATTTTGCCGTGATGCTGGACCAGGGCGAGGGCATGGTGCCCTACCAGGGCTTCACGCCGATTGCCGGTGGCAGCCTTTCCGCCTGTGCAGAGACGTATTTCGCCCAGTCCGAACAATTGCCGACCCGCTTCTCGCTGAGCTTCGGCAAGTTCGAGCAGCCGGGCCGCGGGGCGCATTGGCGGGCCGGCGGCGTGATGCTGCAGCACATGCCGGCGACCGGCGGCGTCGCGGCCGAGGCTGGCAGCGGCGAGGGCGGGCTTCTGACCCATGCCGACATCCTGTCAGGCGAGGCGTCGGACGACTGGAACCGCGCCAATGTCCTGCTTGAGACGGTCGAGGACGACGAACTCGTCGGCCCCACGGTTTCGCCGACCGAACTGCTGGTGCGGTTGTTCCACGAAGACCAGCCCAGGGTCTTCGACGCCCAGCCGGTGCGTTTCGGATGCTCGTGTTCGGAAGACAAGGTGCGCAGCACCATGTCGATCTACAGCCGCGCCGATATCGCCCACATGACCACGCCCGAAGGCGTGGTCACCGCCGACTGCCAGTTCTGCGGCGCGCATTACGAGCTTGATCCCCGGACGCTCGGCTTCGAGGGAAGCCATGCCGTATGAGGACATGCTTCGCGGCGCGATGCGGCGCCCGGCGGACCCGTCCTCTGACTATGACCTGAACCCGGGGCTGGTGCTGCCCGCCAACCGCGTGCTGCGGCAGGCGGCGGTTCTTGTGCCGGTGTGGCTGCAGGATGGCGGCGCGCGGGTGATCCTGACCAAGCGGGCCTCGCACCTCAAGCACCATCCGGGGCAGGTCGCGCTGCCGGGCGGCAAGATCGACCCGGGCGACGCCTCGCCCGAGGCGGCGGCGCTGCGCGAAAGCCGCGAGGAGATCGGCCTGCCGGAGCGGTCGGTCGAAATCCTTGGCCGCCTTGCCCCGCATGAAACGGTGACGGGCTTCCAGGTCACGCCGCTGCTTGGGGTGATCCGCGACGACTTCCGTCCCGTGCCGGAGGCGGGCGAGGTGGACGAGGTGTTCTCGGTGCCGATCGCGCATCTGCTGCAGCCGTCGAATTATCTGGTGGAACGCAGGCTCTGGCGCGGCGTCTGGCGGCGGTATTACACCGTCCCGTGGGGGCCCTATTACATCTGGGGCGCAACGGCGCGCATCCTGCGCGGGCTGGCCGGGCGGGTGAATGCATGAAGGTCGCTGGCGAATGGCTTGACCGCGAGGCGACCCGGCAGGTGTTCGCGCTGCTGGCGCAGGGCGGCCATCGCGCGCTTGCCGTTGGCGGATGCGTCAGGAACGCGCTTCTGCGCATGCCGGTCGCCGATGTCGACATTGCCACCGACGCAACGCCGGAACGGGTGATGCAGTTGGCCGATGCCGCCGGTGTCCGCGCCGTGGCGACCGGGGTCGACCACGGGACGGTGACGCTGGTCGTGGCCGGCCATCCCTACGAGGTCACGACCTTCCGCCGGGACATGCGCACGGATGGCCGCCGCGCCGTGGTGGCGTTTTCGCAAAGCCTGGCCGAGGATGCCGCCCGCCGCGATTTCACGATGAACGCGCTTTACTGCGAGGCCGACGGCGCGCTGGTCGATCCGCTGTCGGGCCTGGCCGATGCGCTGGCCCGGCGGGTGCGGTTCGTCGGCCGGCCCGAGGACCGCATCCGCGAGGATTATCTTCGCATCCTGCGGTTCTTCCGCTTCACCGCCTGGTATGCCGATCCTGCCGCCGGGCCGGACCCGGAGGGCCTTGCCGCCTGCGCCGCGCTGGCCGAGGGGCTGGACGTCCTGTCGCACGAACGGCTGGGGGCCGAGACGAAGAAGCTGCTTGCCGCGCCGAACCCCGCGCCCGCGGTTGCCGCCATGGCGGCAGGCGGCATCCTGGCGCGGCTTCTTCCCGGCGCCGACCATCGCGCGCTGGCGGTGCTGGTCCATGTCGAGGATGGCCGTGCACCATCGGCGCTGCGGCGCCTTGCCGTCCTTGGCGGCGACGATCCGGCCGGCCGGCTTCGCCTGTCGAAGGCCGAGGCGCGGGTGCTGCAGGACGTGACCGAAGCCGCCCGCGCCGATGAAGGGCCGGCGGCGCTGGGCTGGGGTCTGGGCGCGGATGTTGCGGCGGATGCCGTGCTTTGCCGCGCGGCGCTGCGGGCGGAAACCCTGCCGGCAGACTGGCGCGCCGAAGTCGCCCGCGGCGCGGCGGCGCGGTTCCCCGTCACCGCCGCCGACCTGATGCCCGGACTTGCGGGTCCGGCCCTTGGCGCCCGGCTTGAGGCGCTGAAGCGGCGCTGGCTGGACAGCGGGCTGCACCTGACGCGCGATCAGCTTCTTGCCGCCACGCCGGGTTGAAGTCGGGTTTTCCCTCGTGACAAGCGGCCGATCCTGGGCTAGGAACAGGCCGCAACCGAAGGAGATGTGCAGAATGGATATCAGGATCCCTCCCGTCCGAAACTGACGGACCGGTCCTGATCGGCGGTCCTGTCTGAACCGCCCGCCCCATTCGCCGCCCATCCGCTCTGACAGGAGCCTCCTTCATGTTCCGCTTCTTCGAAAACCTTGTCGATCCCTACGCGCCCTATGCGCAGTCCGACACGCCGCCAACGCGGATGTGGCCCTTCCTGCGCGAGTTCATCCGGCCGTTCCACCTTGTCTTCTCGATCACCGCGGCGCTGTCGATCCTTGCCGCCGTCGCCGATGTGGCGCTGATCTGGTATGTCGGGCGGGTGGTCGACCTCTTGGCGCAGGGCACCCCGGCCGAGGTCTGGGCCGCCCACGGGACGGAGCTTCTGGTCGTCGCCGGCGCCTTGCTGCTGGTGCGCCCGGTGCTGATCGCGGTGGACGTGGCGCTTCTGCACAACACGATCCTGCCCAGTTTCGGCACGATGGTGCGCTGGCGCGCGCATCGCCATGTCCTGCGCCAGCCGGTCGGCTGGTTCGAAAGCGATTTCGCGGGGCGCATCGCCAACCGCATCATGCAGACGCCGACGGCGGCCGGCGATGCCGTGTTCCAGACCTTCGACGCGGTGGCCTTCGCTTCGGTCACCGTGCTGGGGTCGCTGTTCATGCTGGCCGAGGCGGACGCCAGGCTGGCGGCGCCGATGGTGATCTGGTTCCTGCTTTACGCGCTGCTGGTGCGCTGGACGCTGCGCCGCGCCGGCCCTGCGGCCAAGGCCAGTTCCGATGCGCGTTCGGCGGTGACCGGCCGGGTCGTCGATGCCTACAGCAACATCCATTCGGTGAAGCTGTTCGCCCATCACGACCACGAACTCGCCTATGGCCGCGAGGCGATGGAGGCTGGCCGTGTCGCCTTCCAGAAGGAGATGCGGGTCGTCACCGCGATGGACCTGATGCTGACAACGCTGAACGGCGCGCTGATCGTTTCGGTGACCGGGCTGGCGATCTGGCTCTGGTATAACGGCACCGCCAGCATCGGCACGGTTGCGGCGGCGTCGGCGCTGGTCCTGCGGCTGAACAACATGACCTACTGGATCATGTGGGCGACGACCTCGCTGGTTCAGGCGCTGGGCGTGGTGGCCGAGGGGATGGAGACGATCACCCAGCCGATCGGCCTGACCGATGCCCGGGACGCGCGGCCGCTTGCCCCGGTCAAGGGCGCCATCACGCTTGAGGATGTCAGCCACCACTATGGCCGCGGCCATGGCGGCCTTCGCAACGTCAGCCTTGCGCTGCGGCCGGGCGAGAAGATCGGCGTCGTCGGCCGGTCGGGCGCGGGCAAGTCGACGCTGGTCAAGCTGCTGCTGCGGTTCTACGACAGCGAAAGCGGCCGCATCCTGATTGATGGCCAGGACATCACCGGGGTGACGCAGGAATCGCTTCGCCGGCAGATCGGCATGGTCCAGCAGGAATCCAGCCTGCTGCACCGTTCGGTGCGGGAGAACATCCTTTACGGCCGGCCCGGGGCGACCGAGGCCGAGATGATCGAGGCCGCCCGCCGCGCCGAGGCGCATGATTTCATCCTGACGCTGGAAGACCCGGCCGGCCGCAAGGGCTATGACGCGCATGTCGGCGAACGCGGGGTGAAGCTTTCGGGCGGGCAGCGGCAGCGGGTGGCGCTGGCGCGGGTGATCCTGAAGGATGCGCCGATCCTGATCCTGGACGAAGCGACCAGTGCGCTGGACAGCGAGGCCGAGGCGGCGATCCAGGATTCTCTCTACGGCGTGATGGCCGGCAAGACGGTCATTGCCATCGCCCACCGTCTGTCTACGATTGCCGCCATGGACAGGATCGTGGTCTTGGACGACGGCAGGGTGGCCGAAGAGGGCACGCATGCCGGGCTTCTGTTGCGGAACGGGCTTTATGCGCGGTTCTGGGAACGGCAGTCGGGCGGCTTCATCGGGCTTGAGGAGGCGACCGGGTGAACGCGCTCTTGCGGCTGGGCGATGCGATAGACGCCTTCCTTCCCGCCGAGGGCCCGCCGCCGCAGCGGCTGGGCGCCTTCATGCGCTGGTGCCTGCGCGGGTCATGGCCGATGCTGTCGATCGCCGCGGCGATTTCGGCCGTGGCCGGCGCGACCGAGGTGATTTCGGCGCTGATCCTGGGATGGGTGGTCGATGCCGCGGTCAGCGGGCCGGTCGACGGGTTCTTTGCGCAGCATTCGGTCCTGATCCTGTGGTTCCTGGTCTTCTACCTGCTGCTGCGGCCGCTGGCCTTCGGCCTGTCGTCGGCATCGAACAGCATCGTCGTCGGGCCGAACGTGATGCCGCTGGTCCTGTCGCGCCTGCACCGCTGGACGCTTGGCCAGTCGGTCACCTTCTTCGACAACGATTTCGCCGGCCGCATCGCGCAGAAGCAGATGCAGGCCGCGCGGGCGGTGACCGATGTCGCGACCGAAGTCATCAACACGGTCTTCTTCGCGCTGGCCTCGGTCATCGGGTCGGTCGTCTTCCTGCTGGCGGTCGATGCAAGCGTGGCACTGGCGCTGCTTGTCTGGCTGGCGCTCTATCTTTGGCTGATCCGCTTCTTCATGCCGCGCATCCGGGTGAACTCCGCCGCGCGGGCCGCTTCCCGCGCCATGGTTTCGGGGCAGGTCGTCGACACGATCACCAATATCAAGACCGTCAAGCTGTTCGCCCATGCCGATTTCGAGGATCGCGTCGCCCTGCAGGCGATGGAGGTGTTCCGCGACCGTTCGCTTGAATTCGGCGTGATCTCGACCTGGTTCCGGCTGGCACTGATGGCGCTGGCCGGGGTGCTGCCGGTGCTGCTGATCGGCGGCACGCTGGTGCTGTGGCAGCAGGGCGCGGCGACGGCGGGCGAGATTGCGGCGGCCGGCGCGGTTTCGCTGCGGATCGCGCAGATGTCGGGCTGGGTCAGCTTCACCCTGATGGGCATCTATACCAGCGTCGGCGAGGTCGAGGATGGCATGCGCACGCTGACCCTGCCGCATGCGCTTGCCGATGCGCCGGATGCCGCGGAACTGCCGCGGGCGCGGGGCGAGATCACCTTCCGCGACGTGTCGTTCGCCTATGGCCGCGAGCGGGGGGGCATCTCCGGCATCGACCTGACGATCCGCGCCGGCGAGAAGCTGGGGATCGTCGGGGCGTCGGGGGCGGGGAAGTCGACGCTGGTCGCGCTGCTTCTGCGGCTATACGACGCCGAACAGGGCAAGGTGCTGGTCGATGGCCGCGATGTGCGCGGGCTGACGCAGGAATCGCTGCGCCGGCAGATCGGCATGGTCACGCAGGAAACCGCGATGTTCAATCGCAGCGCGCGCGACAATATCGCCTACGGCCGGCCCGACGCCACCGAGGAAGAGATCGTCGCCGCCGCCCGCGCGGCCGAGGCGCATGACTTCGTGATCCACCTGGCCGACCACCGGGGCCGGCAGGGATATGATGCCTTCCTGGGCGAACGCGGCGTCAAGCTGTCGGGCGGGCAGCGGCAGCGGATCGCGCTGGCGCGGGCCTTCCTGAAGGATGCGCCGATCCTGGTGCTGGACGAGGCGACAAGCGCGCTTGACAGCGAGGTGGAGGCCAGCATCCAGGCCGCGTTGCAGCGGGTGATGCAGGGCAAGACCGTGCTGGCGATCGCCCACCGGCTTTCGACGATCGCGGCGATGGACCGGATCGTGGTGCTGGACCAGGGCAGGATCGTCGAACAGGGCAGCCATGACGAGCTTCTGGCGCAGGCGGGGCTTTACGCGCGCTACTGGCATCGCCAGTCGGGCGGCTTCATCGTCACCGACGAGATGGGCGAGGGCGCGCCCGACCGGGGCGAAGAGGCGGCCGAGTGAGGATTACCGTCGAACGGCTGGGCCACCATGGCGACGGTATCGCCCAGGGGCCGGCCGGGCCGGTCTTCGCCGCGGGGCTGCTTCCCGGCGAAGAGGCCGAGGGCACGCTGCAGGGCGACCGGCTGGCCGATATCCGCATCCTTTCGCCCAGCCCGGCCCGGGTAAGGCCGTCATGTTCGCATGCGCGCACTTGCGGCGGCTGCCAGTTGCAGCACGCGTCGGACGCCTTCGTTTCCGGCTGGAAGGAAGATGTCGTGCGCCGGGCGCTGGCGCAGCAGGGGCTGGAGGCGGTGTTCCGCGGGCCGGTGCTGACCTCGCCCCCGGCATCGCGCCGCCGGGCCACCCTGTCGGGCCGGCGCACCAGGGCCGGAGTTCTTCTGGGGTTTCACGCCCGGGGCGGCGCGCAGATCGTGGCGATTCCCGGCTGCCGGCTGCTGCACCCCGACCTGATGGCCGCCTTTCCGGCGCTTGAGGCGCTGGTCGCCGCCGGCGCGTCGCGGCAGGACGAACTGTCGCTGACCGTCACGCAAAGCCTGACCGGCCCGGATGTGGCGGTTGTCGGCGGCAAGCCGGTCGACGGGCCGCAGGCGATGGAACTGGCGCGGATCGCCGAACGGTTCGGTCTGGCGCGCCTGAGCTGGGGGGGCGAGATCATCGCCCAGCGAGCCGAGCCGCTGATCCCGATCGGCCGCGCCCGCGTCGGCCTGCCGGCCGGGGCGTTCCTGCAGGCAACGGCCGAGGGTGAGGCGGCGCTGACCGGCCTTGTCCTGGCCGCGCTGGGCCCGCAGAAACGCTGCGCCGATCTTTTCTGCGGTCTGGGCACGTTCACCCTGCCGATTGCCGGGACGGCCGAGGTTCTGGCGTTCGAGGGGGACCGTGCGTTTGTCGACGCCCTTGATCGCGCCGCGCGGGGAACGCCGTCGCTGCACCGGATCACCGCGCACGCCCGCGACCTGTTCCGCCGCCCGGTGGAACCGGACGAGATGAAGGGCTTGACCGGCGCGGTGATCGATCCGCCCCGCGCCGGGGCCGAGGCGCAGGCCGCGTGCCTTGCCCGGTCCGGCGTGCCGGTGATCGCCATGGTCAGCTGCAACCCGGCGACCTTCGCCCGCGATGCGCGCATCCTGGTGCAGGGCGGCTACCGGATCGACTGGATCCAGGTCGTCGACCAGTTCCGCTGGTCGGTGCATGTCGAACTGGTGGCCCGATTCACGAAGCCGTGAGCGCGTGGATCGCTGCTTCGGCTGGCCAGACCGGCGGATTTCCGCTATCCCGCTGGAAAAAAGACGATACGGGCGGAGCGGGCATGCAGGCATTCAGGCTTATCACGGTTCTTGTTCTGGCGGCGGCGCTGGCCGCCTGCGCGCCGTCCAAGTTCAAGCGCTACAACGGGCCGGAAGTCACCTCGGTCCAGGTGCACAAGAACAGCCGGCGGATGTATCTCTTGCACCACCAGACGGTCCTTGCGGCCTATGACATCGCGCTGGGCTTCGCGCCCGAAGGCCACAAGCAGTTCGAGGGCGACGGCAAGACCCCGGAAGGCAGCTATACGATCAGCTACAAGAACCCGGATTCGGAATACCACCTGTCGCTGATGATCGACTATCCGAACGACACCGACCGGGCCTATGCATCGTCGATGGACAAGACGCCGGGCGGCGACATTTTCATCCACGGCGGGCCGAACAAGAGGATCAGCCAGCGCGACTGGACCGCGGGCTGCATCTCGGTCTCGGACAAGGAGATGGAGATCGTCTATTCGATGGTGCGCGAAGGCACGCCGATCCACATCCTGCCGTGACCTTACGCAGGGGCCGGCAGGTCAGGCGCCGGTGACCGCCGTCCACCAGATCTTGCCGCCGGGTTCCTGATACCAGGCAAAGCCGACCTGGCGCGCCGCGGGGTCAAGGATCACGGCGCGGGTGTCCGGCTGTGCCATCCAGTTGGACAGCGTCTCAAGCTCGGTCTGGTAGGTTTCGGCGATCAGTTCGCCCAGAAGCTTGCCGGTGTAGCCCACCCGCTGCACCCTGAGAAGCGGCGAAGACCCGTCGGAACCGAAGTGCCAGGGCCGGTTCTGCACCGACATGTCGCGCGAATGCGTCTCGGCCGCGGCGTTCAGCTGCGCGTTGAGCGACAGCGCCATCAGGCCCGAGGCCGACCGCAGCGTGTTGACCGAGTCAAGGAAGCGGAACGGGATCTGCGCCGAGACGGCCGGGGTGATCTTGTAGACCTGCGGCAGCGGCTTGCCGTCCGCGCCGACGGCAACCGTGCTTCTGCCCGAGACACATCCGCCCAGCGCAAGGGCCGAAGCCGTCAACAGGAAGCCGCGTCTGTTCATTCGTTCCACCAGAAAGAAGGCCCCGGAGGGCAGGCAGGCATTCCTTTACCCAATGCGCCGGGAACAGGCAAACCCAAGTCTGCGTGAACCCGCCGCCTGACGCGGCTTTGATTTGCGGCTTTCCGCGGATCGGATTAGTTTGCCGCCGATTTCGACCTTGCAGGAGACCACGATGACCGTCGAACGGCTGAACCGCCGCGCGCTGATCGGAACCGCCGCCGCAGCGCTGGCTGCCACAACCCTGCCCGCGCGGGCGCAGGATGCCGTCGCCGACATCCGCAGCAACATTTCCAGCTTCCGCATGCTGGACTGGCAAAGCTACTTCACCGACACCCGCAACGGCGCGATCCTGGTCGACACGACCTCGCGCGCGCTGCACTACTGGTCGGAAGACCAGTCGATCTACCGGCTTTACCCCACTTCGGTGCCGCTTTCGGAAGAACTTACCCGCCGCGGCCAGACCGAGGTGGTCGAGAAGGTCGTGAACCCGAGCTGGCGCCCGACCCCTTCGATGAAGGAACGGAATCCGGAATGGCCCGATGTCGTCGAGGGCGGGGCGCCGGACAATCCGCTGGGCACCCGCGCGCTTTATCTCAGCTGGACCTACTACCGGATCCACGGCACCCACGACACGCGCAAGATCGGGCGCAAGTCCTCGAACGGCTGCATCGGGCTTTACAACGAGCACATCGAAGAACTTTTCGAGATGGCCAAAGTTGGTACGCAGGTGTTGCTAATTTGACGCCAAATTGTGGCGCTTCGGACAGGGCCCCGGCTCCGGATTGCAATCTTCGGTGACTGCTGTTTAGACGATCCTACGAGGAACAGCATGGAGTGTGCCGCCGCCTCTGCACAAATCTGCGGCACACGGAAACTGGAGGTTATCATGAAGAAGATTGCGCTTGCTGCCGCTCTTTCGGTTGCCGCTTCGACCGCCTTCGCCGGCGGCGTTGCCGAGCCGGTGATGGAACCGGAAGTCGTCAAGGCTGCGACGTCGTCGTCGTCGGCCGGCATCCTGGTCCCGCTGCTGCTGCTGGTGATCGTGGCTGCGGTCGCGTCGAACTGAACCCTTCCGCAGGGTTTCGCAAGGACGGCAACCCAGGTTGCCGTCCTTTGCCATTTCAGGCGGGCGGGATCAGCCGATCCACCCCGCCAGGTTGTCGGCGATGACCGCGACCAGCGCGGCGACATGGGCGGGGTCGTCGTTCAGGCAGGGGATATAGGTGAATTCCTCTCCGCCGGCGTGCAGGAAGCTTTCCCGGATTTCGCCCTGGATTTCCTCAAGCGTCTCGATGCAATCGGCCGAGAAGGCCGGCGCGACCACCGCGATCCGCTTCTTGCCCTGCCGCGCCAGGTCCGCCACATGCTCGACCGTGTAGGGCCGCAGCCATTCCTCGGGGCCGAAGACCGACTGGAATGACGTGTCGATCGACCCTTCCGCCCAGCCAAGACGTTCGCGCAGCAGCCGCGATGTCTTCTGGCACTGGCAATGGTAGGGATCGCCTTCCGTCAGATAGCGCTTCGGCATCCCGTGGTAGCTGGCGACAAGCACGTCGGGCTTGCGGTCCAGCGCCGCCCAGGCGCGTTCGACCGAACCGGCCAGCGCGTCGATGTAAAGCGGATTGTCGAAATATTCCGGCACGATGCGGGCCGCGGGCTGGCGCTTTTCCTGCATCAGCGCGCGGAAGAACTGGTCGTTCGCCGTGGCCGAGGTGGCGCCCGCATAGTGCGGATAAAGCGGGAAGAACACGATGCGTTCGCACCCCGCCTGGACCAGCGCGCGCACCTTCGACCCGGTCGAGGGGTTGCCGTAGCGCATGCAGTAATCGACCACGATCCGGTCGCCGAAGCGGGCGGCAAGCTCTTCCGCGATGCGGGCGGTCTGGGCCTTGGTGATGGTCAGAAGCGGGCTTTCATCCAGCTCCTCGTTCCAGATCAGCTTGTAGTTCGCGCCCGAGGTGAAGGGGCGTTTCGCCAGGATCACGGTCTGCAGCAGCGGCTGCCATTTCCACGACGGGTAGTCGATCACCCGCTTGTCGGACAGGAATTCGGCCAGGTAGCGGCGCATCGACCAGTAGTCGTAGCCGTCCGGCGTTCCCAGGTTGGCCAGCAGCACCCCGATCTTCGGCTGCGCGACGGCGGGGTGGTCGGCAGGGGCATGGGTCAGGCGGCCATGGCCCGGGGCGTCGGTCGTGCGGTGGGTCATGTCGTCCTCCTGCGGATTCTGCCGGGATACACGCGCAGCCGGCCCGGTCAACCGCGTTGCGGCCGGTCCGGCAGGCGGTGTTCCGTCGCGGACAGCGCATCGGCAAGGCGCGCGGCCGCGCTGCCGGGGCGAATCGGCTTGGGCTGGCTTTCGTGCGGCGCCCAGCCGGTCAGGCAGATGACCTCGAATCCGGCGCGGACAAGGTTGCCGTCCGCGGGGAAGCTGGCGGCATAGATGGCCGCGGCGCGCTGGAAGACCGCCCGTCCGGTGGGCCGGCGCAGGCGTCCGGCAAGGGCATTGCCCTCGCCCATGGCGCGCAGATCGGCCATCAGGTGATACGCATCGCGATAGGCCACGGTCCGGGTGACGCTGTCGGCCACCGGCAGGGCGAAACCCGCGCGTTGCAGCAGCGCGCCGGCATCGCGGATATCGGCCATCGGCAGGACGCGCGGCGAGATGCCGCCCGACACCTCGGCCTCGGCCTCTGCAAGGGCGGCGCGCAGTTCGGCAAGGGTCTGGCCGCCGAAGAACAGACCCAGGAACAGCCCGTCCGGCCGAAGGGCCCGGCGGCACTGAACCAGCTGGCCGACCGGATCGTCGGCCCAGTGCAGCGCCATTGCGTGAATGACCAGATCGGCCGAACCGGGGGCCAGATCAAGGACCGCGGCGTCGGGGACAAGTCGCGCGGCCGGAAGCGCCCGCTGCCAGAGATGCGGGAACGGCGTCACCACGGCCGCATCCGTAAACGTCCTGTTAACCGATTCGAGCCTTTCCTGCGCATCGGCCACGGCCTCCTGCTGCAGGAACAGGGCGGGTTCGCGCAGGGCAAGCGCGCGGGCACGGTTCCTGGCCAGCGCCGTGCGGTCGGTCAGAAGCGGGTTGCCTGTCATGCTGGCGGACGATAGGGGCAAGGCGCCGACATGCAAGCGCTGATCGCGGCGATCTATCCCCCGCAATGCATCAGCTGCGATTCGCTGGTGGCCACGGATTTCGGCCTTTGCGCCGACTGCTGGCGCGACACGCCGTTCATCTCGGGCGCGGTCTGCGGCAAATGCGGCGCCCCGGCGCATGGCGCGCCGGAGGATGCCACCATCCTCTGCGACGACTGCCTGCGGATTGCCCGCCCGTGGTCGAACGGCCGCGCGGCGATGCTTTACCGCGACAACGGCCGCAAGCTGATCCTTGCGCTGAAGCATGGCGACCGGATGGATCTTGCGCGTCCCTGCGGACAGTGGCTTGCCCGGGCGGCGCGGCCGATCCTGCGGCCCGGCATGATCGTCGTCCCGGTGCCGCTGCACTGGTGGCGGATGATCCGGCGCAGCTACAACCAGGCGGCGCTCCTGTCCGCGGCGCTGGCAAGGGTGACCGGGCTTGACCATTGTCCCGACGGGCTGGTCAGGCGGCGGTTCACCGGCAGCCAGGAAGGCCGCGACCGCGCGGCGCGCTTTGCCAACCTGCAGGACGCCTTTACCGTGAACCCGCGGCGCCGGATGCGGATCGAGGGGCGCGAGGTGTTGCTGGTCGACGATGTGATGACATCGGGCGCGACCTTTGCCGCCGCGGCCGAGGCCTGCCTTGCAGCGGGCGCAACCGGGGTATCGGTCCTCAGCCTCGCACGCGTTGCGAAGGATGCCTAAATCCCTATAGTCCACGGCGGACATCGGGATCAGGCGATGAAGACGGTCGAGATTTACACCACACCCTTCTGCCCCTACTGCCATGCGGCCAAGCGCCTTCTGGACCGCAAGGGCGTTGCCTACCGCGAAACCGATGTCAGCCTCGACCCGGCGCTGCGCCAGGCGATGATGCAGCGGGCCGGCGGGCGGCGCAGCGTGCCGCAGATTTTCATCGGCGACCACCACGTCGGCGGCAGCGACGACCTTCACGCGCTGGACCATCGCGGCCAGCTGGATGATCTCCTGGCGGCCTGATGCGGACAGGTCTTCTTCAGCTGAATGTCACCGACGATCCGGCCGCGAACCTGCCGGTAACGCTCGACCTGTTCGAACAGGCGGTGGCCGGCGGCGCGCGCTTCGTGCTGACGCCGGAAATGACCAACGGCCTGTCATCATCGCGCGCGCATCAGGCGCGGGTGTTCCGGCCGGAAGACGGCGACGAAACGCTTGCCGCGCTCTGCGATGCCGCCGCGCGGGCCGGGGTCTGGCTTCTGATCGGATCGCTTGGCATCGTCACCGGCGATGCGGACGGCCGCCTTGCCAACCGGTCGTTCCTTGTCGGCCCCGATGGCCGGATTCGCGCCCGTTACGACAAGATTCACATGTTCGACGTGAACGTGTCCGAGACCGAGGTCTATCGCGAAAGCGCCGGCTATCGCCCCGGCGGCGCGGCGGTCCTGCACGATGCCGGTTTTGCCCGGATCGGCATGACCGTCTGCTATGACCTGCGCTTTCCGCAGCTCTACCGCCGCCTTGCCAGGGCGGGCGCGCAGATACTGACCGTTCCCGCCGCCTTCAACCACATCACCGGCGCCGCCCATTGGGAGGTGCTGCTTCGCGCCCGCGCCATCGAGACCGGCTGTTTCGTTCTGGCGCCGGCCCAGACCGGGTTCCATGCGGAAACCGAAGGCAAGGGCCGCCGCACGCATGGCCATTCGCTTGTCGTCGCCCCCTGGGGCGAGGTGCTGGCCGATGGCGGGACCGGGCCGGGCGTCGTCCTTGCCGATCTGGACCTGGCCGAGGTGGACCGCGCCCGCGCCCGGGTGCCCGCGCTGACGCATGACCGGGAATTCGACGGGCCATGACCACAGACCGGACGGATGACATCGCCATTGCCCTGTTCGGTGAATTGTTCATGGCCGACCAGCTTGCCCGCAACCGCATATCCCGGGCGCTGCCCAAGGGCATGGAAATCTCGCAGTTTTCCGTGCTGAACCATCTGGCGCGGCTGGCCGAGGAACGGACGCCGGCGCAGCTTGCCCGCGCCTTCCACGTGACGCGCGGGGCGATGACGAACACGCTGGCGCGGCTGGAATGGGCGGGGCACGTTCATATCCGCCCCGACTGGGACGATGCGCGGCGCAAGTTTGTGGCGATCAGCCCGGCCGGCCGCGCCGCGCGCGATGCCGCCGTCCAGTCGGTCGCCCCCCTGATCGCCGAGGTGGTCGAGGCGCTGGGCGCCGACCGCGTGCGCGCCGTCCTGCCGGTGTTGCGCGAGCTTCGGGCGCGGCTTGAGGATGAACAGTGACCGTCAGCGGATGGACATGACGGACGACATCGACCTGGTGACAACCGGCGCAGGCGGCCGGCTGGGGCGGTTCCTCAGGGCTGCCTGGACAGCGGAACCGCCCGACGGCATCCGGCCGCTCTGGACCACCCGTTCGGGCGGCTTCGGCCTTGCGTGGGACATCCTGGCCGAACCGGCGCCTGCCTGGCCGGCAGGGGCGGTCGTCCTGCATCTGGCCGGCGTGGTGCGCGGCGACGAGGCGCAGCTTGCGGCGAATGTCGACATGGCGCGGGCCGTCCTGCGGGCCTGCCATGCGAACCGGGCCCGCGCCCTGCTGTTCGCGTCGACGGCGGCGGTCTATGCGCCCGCGGCGGAGCCAAGTCCGGAAGACACGGCGGTCAATCCGCAGAATGGCTATGGGCGCAGCAAGGCCGCCGCCGAGCGGGTTCTGCTGGCAGACCGGAGCGGTCTTCCGGTCCACATCCTGCGCCTTGGCAACATCGCCGGGGCCGAATCGCTGCTGGGCCCGCGCCGCGGCGATGCCCCGATCGTGCTGGACCCGGTGCCCGGCCGCGACGGCGGGCCGGTCCGTTCGTGGATCGGGCCGGTGACGCTGGCGCGGGTGCTGGCCTGCCTTGCCCGCCGGTCGGTCGCGGGGGGGCTTGCGCCCATCCTCAACATCGCCGCGGCGCCGCCCCTGCCGATGGCGGCGCTGTTGCGGGCATCGGGGCGCGCGTGGAGCTATGGGCCGGCAAATCCGTCGGTGGTTCCCGTCGCCACGCTTGCGGCGGGCAGGCTGCACGCCATCTGCCCGCTGCCGCCCGCCACGCCCGAGGCGCTGGTGGCCGAGATCGCCCGCCTGTCGGACGCCGTGCTATGACGCCGTCGAAGCGCGTGCTGGATATCGTGCTGGCCCTTCTTCTGGGCGCCATCGCGCTTGGCCCGGCGGTGGTGATCGGCGGCTGGCTTCTCTTGCGGCAGGGGCGGCCGGTTTTCTATGGATCGGAACGGATGAAGACCGCCACCACCGCCTTCACCCTGTGGAAATTCCGCACGATGACCACGGCCGATCGCGACAGCGGCATTTCCGGCGGCGACAAGGCCAACCGCATCACCCCGCAGGGCCGGTTCCTGCGCCGCTACCGACTGGACGAGATACCGCAACTCTGGAACATCCTGCGCGGCGACATGAGCTTTGTCGGCCCCCGCCCGCCGCTTCGGCAGTATGTCGACCGCTTCCCCGCGCTTTACGCCCGGGTGCTGCACAGCCGCCCCGGGCTGACCGGCCTTGCCACGCTGCATTACCGCCGGCACGAGGAATGGATCGTCAGCACCTGCACCACGCCGGAAGAGACGGATGCGGCCTATGCGCGGCGCTGCGTGCCATGGAAGGCGCGGCTGGACCTGATCTATCAGGCGCGGCGCAGCACCTGCGGCGACTTTCTGCTTATTCTGGCGACGATCGGGCAGGTCTTTGGCCGGAAGTGACCGGAAAAGCTGGTGCATCCGGGCAACGTCCGCTATGCGCGGCCATCTTGCAGCTTGCGATGATCAGGTGCGCGCTGCAGATTCAGATGCGGAACGACCAGGAAGCGAGCAGAGATGACCGGGCTTCGATTTGCCCTATTCGGCGTTTCCCAAGTGCTTACCCGGCACCAGAAACAGGTTCTTGCCTGGCTGATCGACACTTCCGTTCCGCCGGTTGCCTTCTATCTTTCCTGCGCCTTCGTCTATTCGTCGGTCTGGCCTACGGCGCAGATCGACCGTCTGGCGATCCTGTTTCCGATGCTCGCGCTCATGGGGGGCGTGGTGTCGCTGTCGCTGGGCCTGCCGCGCGTCAAGCTGAAGACCTACGAAAACTTTGCCACGGTCGGGACGCTGCCCTTCGCGGTGATCATGGGCGCCGGCACGTTCTTCGCGACCACGCTGCCCGGCCTTGCCTTCCCGGTCGTCGGCACGCTGTCCTATACGCTGATCGTGTTCCTGCTGGCGATCGGCGTCAGGACGGCGCTGCTGCGGGTCTATATCTGGGCGCTCCGGGCCGGCAAGCAGCGGGTGCGCGTGCTGATCTATGGCGCCGGATCGACCGGCCTGCAGCTTGCCTCGGCGCTCAAGACGCATGAGACGGTGCGCGTCATGGCGTTCCTTGACGATGACGTGACGCTGCATTCGCAGAAGCTGGCCGGCCTGCGCATCCACGCGCCCGAGCGGATCGACGAGATCGTCCGCAACTACGAGATCGAGCGTGTCATCCTGGCGATGCCGTCGCTTTCGCTGCCCAAGCAGGCGCGCGTCGGCCGCAAGTTCCAGATGCTGGGGCTTGAGGTCCAGATCGTGCCCTCGTTTGCCCAGCTTGTCGGCGCCGAGCGGCTTGTCGACACGCTTGAACCGCTTTCCCCCGGCCATTTCCTTGGCCGCGACCAGCTTGACGGCAGCCTGCCCGACGGGAACTGGGCCTATGAGGGAAGGTCGGTGCTGGTTTCGGGCGCCGGCGGTTCGGTCGGGTCCGAGCTTTGCCGCCAGCTTCTTGCCTGCAAGCCGCGGCGGCTTGTGCTGTTCGAAGTGTCGGAACTGGCGCTTTACACCATCGACCGCGAGCTTCGCGAACTTGACGCGGCGCAGGCGACCCAGATCGTCCCGGTGCTTGGTTCGGTGACCGATGCGCGCGCCGCGCGTCTTGCGCTGACCGACAACCAGATCGAGATCGTCTTTCACGCCGCCGCCTACAAGCACGTTCCGCTGGTCGAGCAGAACCCGATCGCCGGCCTGGTCAACAACGTGATCGGCACCCGGACGCTGGCCGGCCTTTGTGTCGAGGAAGGCGTGCGCCGGTTCCTTCTGGTCTCGACCGACAAGGCGGTGCGGCCGACGAACGTGATGGGCGCCTCGAAGCGGTTGGCCGAACTGACGGTGCAGGATCTTGCCCGGCGCACGGCCAGGACGCATTTTTCCATCGTGCGCTTCGGCAACGTCCTTGGCTCTTCCGGTTCGGTCATCCCGCTGTTCAAGGAACAGATCGCGCGCGGCGGCCCGGTGACGCTGACGCACGAGGATGTGACCCGCTACTTCATGACCATCAGCGAGGCGGCAAGGCTGGTGCTGATCGCGGGGTCGTTCAGCGACGAGGCCAGCTATGGCCGCGCCGATGTGTTCGTGCTGGACATGGGCCAGCCGGTGCGCATCCGGCAGCTGGCCGAACAGCTGATCCACGCCGCGGGCTATACGGTGCGCGATGACCGCAATCCGGCGGGCGACATCGAGATCAAGGTTGTCGGGCTGCGGCCGGGCGAGAAGCTGCACGAGGAACTGCTGATCGGCGAAGGGCTTCTGACCACGCCGCACAGCAAGATTCTGCGCGCGTCCGAGGACGGGCCGGTCGAATTCTCGATCTCGCGGGCGATGCAGCAGCTTGGCCGCCTTGCCGCCCAGGGCGATGCCGACGCCGCGCGGCATCTTGCGCTTGATCTGGTCCGCGGCTGCGACATGCCGTCCACCGGAACTGCGGCGGTCCGGTCATAGTCCGGCAGGAAGATGCCTTGGCGCCGTCTCGGGTCTTGCCCACATCCCTGCATCCGCACATAGAAGGCTGACGGAGGATTGAACTTGGTCCGCTTCAGGAAGCGCCTTCTTCTATCGGTTGCAGCCTTGGCGATCATCGCCGGCCAGAACGCGCGTCAGGCGCGGGCCGAGATGAATCCGTCGCTGAACTTCGCCGGCGTGCCCGGCCTGATCGACATGCCCTCGGGCGAGACGATGGACGACGGCACGTTTTCGGCCTCGCTCGGCACGTTCGGGCCGGTCACCCGCACCACGCTGAGCTTTCAGGCGACGCCGTGGCTGTCGGGCAGTTTCCGGGTGCAGTATGTCCGCGACTGGAACGCGGACGGCTATTCCACCTATGACGACCGCAGCTTCGACCTGCGCCTGCGGCTGCTTGAGGAAACGGAGTATCTGCCGGCGGTCAGCCTTGGCCTGCAGGATATCGCCGGGACCGGGCTCTTCTCCTCGGAATATATCGCCGCGACCAAGACTTTCGGCGGCAAGGTCAAGCTTACCGGCGGTATCGGCTGGGGGCGGCTTGGCAGCTATGGTTCCTTCGGCGCCCCGTTCGGCGAACGCCCCGATGTCGATCTTGGCCAGGGCGGAGAGCCCAATCCCGGCACCTGGTTCCGCGGTCCGGCGGCGGCTTTCGGTGGCGTGGAATGGAAGATCAACGACCACTGGACGGTGAAGGCGGAATATTCCTCGGATGCCTATACGCTTGAAACCGTCGACCACGACACGTTCGAGCGGAGGAGTCCCTTCAACTTCGGCGTCGAATACCAGAAGGGGGCCAGCTTCCGGATGGGGGCCTATTCGCTTTACGGCTCCGAGATCGGCATCGGGTTCCACCTGATCCTCGATCCGAAGAACCGGGCGACCGTGGGCATCCTTGGCGAGGCGCCCGAGCCGGTGAAGGTCCGCCCCTCGCGCGCGTCGGACCCGGAAAGCTATGACGGCGGCTGGGTGACGCAGCCCGATGCGCATGGCCTGCTGCGCACCAATCTGGCGCGGCGGCTGGCGATCGACGGGCTGGTGATCGAAGATTTCGCCTATTCCGCCACCAGCGTGCATCTGCGGGTGCGCAACACCAGGATCGACGCCGGTCCGCAGGTGGTGGGACGCGCGGCGCGGGCGCTAAGCCATGTCATGCCCGCCTCGGTCGAGGTGTTCGAGATCGTGCCGGTGGTTTCGGGGATGGGCGCCTCGAAGATCACGGTGCGCCGTTCCGACATCGAGGCCCTGGAACATGCGCCCGGCAACGACATTGCCCTGCGCGACCGCGTGACCATCACCGATGCCAGCGCGGCGCCGGCCGGCGGGTCCGGGCCCGACCCCAAGCTTTATCCCAAGTTCAGCTGGAGCATCTCTCCGGCGCTGCAGATCACCGACCCGCTGGAAGGCGCGATCGGCCTGCGGTTCTCGGCCTCCTACGAGATGCGCCCGGGGCTGGTGCTGTCGGGCAAGATATATCAGCGCCTGGCCGAGAATTTCGGCGAAATGGCCAGTTCGACCAGCGAGTTGCCGCCGGTGCGCAGCGATGTCGAGGAATACCTTCTTGAGGCGGATACCGCGGTCGAACAGCTGACGCTGGCCTGGTATGGCCATCCCGCCGAGAACATCTATACCCGGCTGACGCTGGGCTATCTTGAACGGATGCATGCCGGCGTCTCGGGCGAGGTGCTGTGGAAACGGGTGGACAGCCCGCTGGCCCTTGGGGTCGAGGTGAACTACACCGCGCAGCGCGACACCGGCCTTGGCTTCGGCTTCTCGGACTACGACTACCGGATCGCCACCGGGCATGTCTCGGCCTATTACGATTTCGGCAACGGCTATCTGGGCCAGGTCGATGTCGGCCGCTACCTGGCGGGAGACTACGGCGCGACCTTCAGCTTCGACCGCGAGTTCGGCAACGGCTGGAAGGTCGGCGCCTTCGCCACCTTCACCACCGCCAGTTTCGAGGAATATGGCGAGGGGTCCTTCGACAAGGGCATCCGCCTGACGGTGCCGATGAACTGGGTTCTGGGTCAGCCGACGCGGCAAGACCTTGAACGGACAATCCGCCCGATCCGGCGCGACGGCGGGGCGCGGCTGGACGTTCCGGGCCGTCTTTACGAGACGATCCGCGACTACCACACCGACCGGCTTGATGATCAATGGGGGCGTGTATGGCGCTGAGGACCGGCGCCCGCCGTCTTGGGCTGATGCTGGCCGCCACCGCGCTTGTTGCCGCCGCCGGCTGCAGCAGCAAGAATTCCGAGCAGGGTTCGCTTGCCCCGGTCATGGTCAAGGCGCTGGGCGATCTGGTCAAGAAGAAGGACACCGGCAGCGGAAAGCCCGCGCCCGATCAGGTTTCGCGCGCCGATCTGGAAGCGGCCGGCACGCCGGTGATGCGGATGAAGGCTGCCTCGCTTGACCTCGACATCTTTCTTGTCCGCTACCAGGAATCCGGGCCGATCGCGGTCTGGACCGACGGTTCCGGCGCCACCTTCACCTTCCGCTCGGGCATCCTGATCGAAAGCCGCGGCGCGGGGGGTGACCTGATGTCGTCGGCGGTGCCGTCGCCGGCGCAGATTGCCGGCGGTGGAACCTATCGGCGCACCTACTTTGTCAGCGCGGCGAACGACCGGAACGAACGGCGCGACTATACCTGCACCGCCACCCCGATCGGCCCGGAACCCTTGGTCATCCAGGGCGCAACCATGACCGCGCGGCGGGTGGATGAACGCTGCGATCGCGAAGGCGGCTTTCTGACCAACCGCTACTGGTTCGACGGTCCCGTGATTCGCAAATCGCGCGAATGGCTGAGCCCGAGCATCGGATATGTTGAATTTGAACGGGTTATCGACTGATTTCGCGGCCGGCGTTGGTTTGCCGGTGCTTTTTTGGCCGGATTTCCGCGGATTGCCGCCGATTGGCAGCGGATTGCGATGCGCCGGTGCCACAGTTCAGCGTCCACATTAGGTTTGCCTTTGAAACCCGGACAACTGATGCTAGTTTCGCTTCGAGTAGTTCCTGGAGGCTCACATGAAGAAAATTCTCACCACGGCCGCCGTCGTCTCGATGCTGGCGTCGGCCTCTTTTGCTGGCGGCCCGGTCGTCGTCGTTGACGAAGGCGAACCCGCGGTCGTGACCAAGCCCAGCTCGGGCATGTTCCTGCCGCTCCTCGCCGGTGCCGTGATCCTGTGCGCTGTCGCTTGCGGCGGCGGCGATGACGACAGCACCACTGCGCCGGTTGCCGCTGGCGGCTGAGCCGGAAACGGTTGAAGACCTGAGAACGGACCGGCCTTCGGGCCGGTCCGTTGTCTTTTGTGCGCCCGGTGTCTTTCGGCGTCAGGCGCCGGTGCATCAGTAGTCTTTCTCCAGAAAGACCCCGATGCCGCTTTCACCGTCTGAATCGATGCGGCCCTTGACGGTAAGCCCGGGGCGCACGTCAAGGTTCAGGTTGATCCGCGACGTCCCGTCATCGGTCACCTCGAATTCGGAATAGACGTTCTCGGCGATGTACTTGCCCGCGCTCAGCCGGGTTCCGCCGTCCGGATCGGTCGCGATGTCAAGGTCGTCGAAGCCGAACCCCTTGCGCAGCCTGGCGACGATCCCCTCGCCGCCGCGGCCGGCAAGGACGGCGACGGCGTTGGCCAGTTGCGCGGCCTGGAAGGCGGATATCGTGTCAAGCCCGCGCCCGAACAGCAGATAGGCCAGCACCTCTTCCTGCGGCAGTTCGGGGACCGAGCTGAACGTCACCTGCGGCGAATCGGCCGGCCCGTCGATACGCACGGCGCTGGTCACGCCATCGGCATCGTTCGAGGCCGCGATCGAAAGATAGGGCACCAGGCTTCCCTCCATAGACAGGGTCGCTTCGGACAGGACAAGCCGCTTGCCCAGAAGATCAAGCCGGCCGCGGATCAACTCCAGCCCGCCGGCGGGGATCACGTTCGACAGGGTTCCCCCCAGCCGGACCGAACCGCCAAGTTCGGCATCGAGCCCGCGGCCGCGGACGAAAATCCGGTTCGGGGCCAGAACCTCGATGTCCAAGGCCCAGTCAGGCCCGCCGCCGGCCGCACCGCCGCCTGCCGCGCCGGTGGCCTGGCCGACGCCCGCCCGCGCCCGCGTCGCCCGGACCGCCGCGGTGTCGCGCAGATGGGTGAATGCCTCAAGGTCGGCGGCCGAGGCGAAGCCGGTGGAGGGCACGCGAATCTCGGTTTCACTCAGCACGATCCGGCCGGCCAGCAGGGCCCGCCCCATCAGCGGCCCGTCGAGGCCAAGCGTGCCGCTGATCCGCGTGGAATAGAGCTGCGGGTCGCGCAACAAGAGGCTGTCGACCGCAATATCCAGCGCGGCCGCATAGGGGGCGGTCAGGCCGACCGTGCCATCGGCCCGCAGCCTGCCCCCGCGTGGCGCTTCGGCGGTGGCCGACACCTGCGCCTGCCCGCCGCCGATATCCGCCGCAAGCGCCACCCGTTCCAGCGCAAGGCCGCGCGCCGGGATGGCGACGGTTCCGCCGGAAAGGGTGATCCGGCCGGAAAGCGATGACAGCTGCCGGCCGCCCCGCAAGGCCAGATCATAGGCCAGCGCGCCGCCCAGCGTGACCGGGCCGGTGAAGGCATTGGCGATGGCCGCCTCGGCGGTGCCGGTGATCGTCAGGTCCGGGTTGCCGGCCGCGATCCGGCCGCTGATGCGCGCATCCACCCCGCCCGGCCCGGCGACGCGCAGGTCGGACGCCAGCGTTTCACCCTCGGGGCGGACCTGACCGGACAGCGTGACCGGCCCGGGAAATCCGGGCGCGATCAGCGCAAGGTTGGACAGCCGCCCGCTGACCCGAAGCTGGCCGTCGTCTTCACCGGCCACCTCGGCCGTGAGGTTGGGCGACGACAGGGACAATGCGGCCAGCCGCGCCACCCCGTCCGCCAAAGCCAGGTCCAGCGACAGGTCTGCCGTGCCCGAAAGCAGCCGGTCGAGTTCCGGCTGGCCGGTCCGCAGCGCCGTGGTGGAGCCCTGCAGATGCAGCGCGCCATCCCGGGTGGTTCCGGCAAAACGTCCGGTCGCGCGAAGCGCGCCGCCAAGGCCGCCGCCAAGATCGGAAAGATCGGCCCAGTCCAGCGACAGATCCAGCGTGCTGGTGTCGGAGGTGACGGTGCCGGCGCCGGTCAGGCCCAGGCTGGCGACGGCGGCATCAAGGTTTTTCAGCGTGATGCCCGTCTCGTCGCGGCGCAGCGCCGCGGTGAGGTTTGCAGGGCCGGCAAGCAGCGCGTCCGCCTGCGCGATGCCCGTGGTCAGCCCGCGGGTGCGCATGGCAACGACGGTGTCGAAGGCGCCGGTGATCGGGCTTGCCGTGCCTTCCACGGTGATTTCGGCCCATCCGCCAAGCGGCCGCCCGGCCAGGGCCGAGAAGCGGGCCAGATCGTCGGCGGTCAGGCTTGCCTTGCCGCTGGTGCGCATGGCGGTGTCCAGCCCGGCAACGGTCAGCGATGCGGCGGCGGTGTAGCCTTCCCCCTTCAGCGTGATTCGGGGCAGGCGCAGCCCGCTGGTGTCTTGCCGCCAGTGGATCACCGCCTGCCCGGTCAGCGACGGACCCAGCGCCGCGGCAAGCGCCGGGTCGGCCGGGGCCAGCCCGTCAACGGCGAAGTCCAGTGTCGCCCCCAGGCTGGCCGCGCCGGAAATCCGCCCGATCCGGCCCGATCCGACGACGCTTGCCCGGGAAATCCGTGCATCGGCGCGATCGACGTCCCGCAGGTCGATCCGGCCGGTCCAGCCGCTTTCATTCGCCGCATCGAAGGCCAGGGTCATCTCAAGGCCGCCGATCCGCGTTTCGGTGCCGGCAAGCGGCAGAAGGACAGGCCGCCCGTCGGCAGCGCCGATCGTGGCGCGCAGGTCGAAATCCTGCGGAAGGCCGTCAGGCGCCAGGCCGATCCGGCCCGAAACCCGCATGGCGTCGGTCACCACATCAAGCGCGTCAATGCGCAGGCTGCCGTCCGGCCAGCGGCTGCCCGACAGGTCAAGCGAGACGGAGTCGCCGATGAACGCGGCATATTCCGGCAGGAACAGCGGCGCCGGATTGCCCGCCAGCCGGGCGGCGAAATCCCGCGCGCCATCGGACGAGAGGGCAACCGTCACCGGCCCTTGCAGCCGCGCGACGCCGTCGGTTTCAAGCCGGACCTCGGCGCGGAAATCGTCGGGCGTGCCGCCGCCGATGACGGAAAGGCCGGCGGCCGGCGCACCGGGCAGGTCCAGCAGCCGCGCCGCGATACCGTCGGCGGCTTCGCGCGCGACCAGTTCCAGGTCGATGCGGCGGGTCGCATTGGCATAGGCCGCTTCAAGCCGGACCTCGCCCGCGGGGCCGTCATCGGTCCGTTCAAGCAGCAGCGACGCCTCGCCCTCGCCGCCGGCAAGGGTCATCGACGCGGCAAGGCGGGCCTCGACGGGTTCGCCAAGGACCGGCGCGCCCAGGACGATGCTGTCGGCGGCGATCTCGCCGATCGAGATCGACACCGGAAGCTCGGGCAGGGCGAAACTCGCCGCTTCGGGCGACGGCCCGGTGTCGGCCGTTTGCGGCAGGCGGGCCAGTTCGATGCGGTCCGCCGTCAGCGCGTTGACGACCACTTCGCCCGACAGAAGGGATGACCTGCTCCAGTCCAGCACCACGCCGTCAAGCGTGATCCAGACGCCGGCATCATCGGCGATGGCGATCCGCTCGATCGTGGCGCGCGACGACAGCGCGCCTTCGAAGCCGGTGATGGTGACGGTGCGCCCGGCGCCGGAAAGGTTGTCTTCCAGAAAGGCGGTCAGGTAGCTGCGATCGTCTTCCTGCGCGGCGGCGGCGCCCGCCAGGGCCAATGACACCGCAACTGCCGCCGCGCCCCGCATCAGAACGCCTGCCCCAGACCGATGTAAAGCTGGATGCCATCGCCGGTGTCGCCGCCGACGGGTGCGGCGACATCCAGCCGGATCGGTCCGAAGCCGGTTTCGTAGCGCAGGCCCAGACCGGCGCCGGCGTGCCAGCCGCCCAGGTCGCCGAAGAAGCTGTCGACATCCACCCGGCCGGCATCGACGAAGCCGACCACGCCGAACGCCTTGCTGATCCGCGCCCTGACCTCGAACGATCCGGCCAGCATATGCGTGCCGCCGATCAGGAACTGCGGCCCGGCGCCGCGCCTGACGGCGATGCCAAGCGACCGGTAGGGCTGGCCGCGCACCGTGCCGCCGCCGCCGGAAAAGAACAGGTCGTCCCGCGGGGTTTCCAGAAGCGCGCTGCCGAAAACCGCCCCGCCCTGAAGGCGCAGCGCCAGCGTGACGCCCTGTTCGGCACCGAAACTGCGGTAGCCGCGGGCGTCGAACACCAGCCGCGCGCCCGATCCGGTGGTGCCGAAACCAAGGAACGGCTTCACCTCGGCGTCGATGTAGAAGCCGCGCAGCGGATCGGTGGTGCTGTCGCGGCGGTCCCAGGTCGCGCCCAGCGGCAGCGACAGGTTGCGGTTGCGGAAGCTTCCGCCCGGATCGCGGCCTTCGCTGTAGCTGTAGGCAAGGCCCGCGCGCAGCGTCAGGCTGTCGGAATAGTAATGGGTGAAATTCACGCCCAGTTTCGCGAAATCGGCATAATAGTCGGCCTCGTCGAGATGGCCGACTTCCACGGCGAGGCCCGCCGTCGTATCCGCCGAAAAGGTGGCCGGCCGGTCCAGGCTGACGCCCAGCCGGTAGTCGACGCCGCTGGCGTCCGAGCCGATGTTGGTGATCTCGGCGTCGAACCGGAGCCGTTCGGCCCCGCCCCACAGGTTGCGGTGCATCCAGGCCCCGTTCAGCGACAGGCCATCGACGCTGCCCAGCTCGATTCCGGCGGAATAGTGCCGCGGTTTCTGTTCGCTGACGGTGATCGCGATCGGCAGCAGCCCGCCATCCTCGATCGTCTCGCCCTCGGCCAGCGTGACCGAGGCGAAGACGCCGGTCCGGCGCAGGCGGGTTGCGGCGCGGTCAAGCTCGGTCTGGCTGAAGCGTTCGCCCCGTTTCAGCCCGGCGATGCGGAAGATCTGCTTCACCTTCATGCGGTCGGCGCCGGCGATCGTCACCGTCCCGAAGCGCAGTTCCGGGCCGGGGTCCAGCAGGATGCTGGCGGCAAGCGCGGCCTCGGGGTGATGCGCGACCAGGTCGTCGCGGGCGACCCGCGCCTTGGCGTGCCCGCGTTCACGCCAGCCCAGGATCGCCGCCGCCACCGCATCCTCGACCACGCCTGCCCGTGCCGGTTCGCCGATCCGGAATTCGGGCGGAAGCTCGGTCCGCCGGGCGACGGGGGCAATGTCGGTCTGGGAAAACCGGAACTGCGGCCCCGGATCGACGCTGACGCGGATGGTGCCGATGCTGCCGGGCACGTCCAAGGGGGCGATCCCCGCCGCCTCGCGCCCGTCGATGGTGATGTGGATGACGGCCGAATAATGGCCTTCGGCATAAAGCGCGCCCAGAAGGCGGGCATAGTCGGCCCGGGCGGCGGCGAACATGTCGTCGGCGCCGGTCAGCCCCTCGGCCCGCTGGGCAAGGATCAGCGAGGCGCGGCGCAGGCTCTTGGCCAGCGCCTCGTCATTGCCGGAAACCGCGAAATCCACCCGGTCAAGGGCCAGCGCCGCGGGCGACATCGCGCAAAACCCGGCCGTCAGCAGCGCCGCAGCACCGTTGACCAACCGCCTGCCCTGCACCCGCGACAGTTTCACGACAACCCCACCGGACGACACCTTTGCCCACTATCGGCATGACGCCGGAAAGGGCAACCACTTGCGGGCCACTGCGGTTCCACCCGCGAAGGATTGCCGGTCGCGGCACCGGCCCTGACGGGCGTTCCCGCGCCTTGGCCGGCGAAGAATGCACAAGCCGCGCGATGAGCCTTGCAGACTCGGCCCGCGATGCGTATATGCCCCCTCACAGCGGTTTCGGGGTCCAAACCCGAAGCTACCGGGAAGCACGAGCGGGCCGCTGAGCCCGCTTTTTCGTTTTGGACGCCTGATGACCGATCTCATCGCCAAGACCGCCATCGACCGCCGGCTGGCCGACATCGTCGGCCCGGTGATCGAAGGGCTGGGGTTCGAGCTGATCCGCCTGCGCCTGATGGGCGGGCATGGCAAGGTGACGCGCACGCTGCAGATCATGGCCGACCGGCCTGAGGGCGGCATCGGGGTTGAGGATTGCGGTGCGATCTCGACCGCGGTCTCGGCCGTTCTCGACGTGGAAGACCCGATCGAGGACCAGTATGTGCTTGAGGTTTCCAGCCCGGGCATCGACCGGCCGCTGACAAGGCTCAAGGATTTCGAGACCTGGAAGGGCTGGGAAGCAAGGATCGAGACGGTCGAGATGATCGACGGCCGCCGCCGCTTCAAGGGCGGGCTGATGGGCATCGAGGGCGAGGAAGTGCTGATCGAGATCGAGGAAGGCGGCCAGGACGTGACCATCGGCCTGCGCTTCGACTGGCTTTCCGACGCCAAGCTGATCCTGACCGAGGAACTGATCGCCGAGATGCTGCGCCAGAAGAAGGTGGCGCTGCCGGAAGACGGCGGATTTGACGAGATCGACGAAACCGAGGGGGATGAAGACGACACCCCCGAAACGAAACACTAAGGGAGCGGACCCATGGCAATCACTTCGGCCAACCAGCTGGAGCTTCTGCAGACCGCCGAGGCGGTGGCGCGGGAAAAGATGATCGACCCCGACCTGGTGATCCAGGCGATGGAGGACAGCCTCGCCCGGGCCGCCAAGTCGCGCTACGGCGCCGAGATGGACATCCGCGTGAAGATCGACCGCAAGACCGGCCGCGCGACCTTTGCCCGCATCCGCACCGTGGTCGAGGACGAGGCGCTGGAAAACCATCACGCGCAGATGACGGTCAAGCAGGCCAAGCAATACCTGGCCGACCCGCAGATCGGCGACGAGATCGTGGATGAGGTGCCGCCGGTGGACCTTGGCCGGATCGCCGCGCAATCGGCCAAGCAGGTGATCCTGCAGAAGGTGCGCGAGGCCGAGCGCGACCGCCAGTTCGACGAATTCAAGGACCGCAAGGGCAGCATCATCAACGGCGTGGTGAAGCGCGAGGAATACGGCAACGTCATCGTCGACGTCGGCCGGGGCGAGGGCATCCTGCGCCGGAACGAGAAGATCGGCCGCGAGGCCTATCGCATCGGCGACCGCATCCGCTGCTACATCAAGGACGTGCGCCGCGAGGTGCGGGGGCCGCAGGTGTTCCTGTCGCGCACCGACCCGCAGTTCATGGCCGAGCTTTTCAAGATGGAAGTGCCGGAAATCTATGACGGAATCATCGAGATCAAGGCCGTCGCCCGCGATCCGGGCAGCCGCGCCAAGATCGCCGTCATTTCCTATGACAACGCAATCGACCCGGTCGGCGCCTGCGTCGGCATGCGCGGCAGCCGGGTGCAGGCGGTGGTGAACGAACTTCAGGGCGAGAAGATCGACATCATCCCGTGGAACCAGGATCAGGCGACCTTCCTGGTGAACGCGCTGCAGCCGGCGCAGGTGTCGAAGGTCGTGGTCGACGAGGATGCCGGCAAGATCGAGGTCGTGGTGCCGGACGAACAGCTTTCGCTGGCGATCGGCCGTCGCGGCCAGAACGTGCGGCTGGCGTCGCAACTGACCGGCCTCGACATCGACATCCTGACCGAGGCCGAGGAATCGCAGCGCCGGCAGGCCGAGTTCGCCGAGCGGACCAAGCTCTTCATGGACACGCTGGACGTGGACGAGATGATGGCGCAGCTCTTGGTCGCCGAGGGCTTCACCAACCTTGAGGAAGTGGCCTACGTCGATCTGGACGAGCTTCTCTCGATCGACGGCTTCGACGAAAGCACGGCCGAGGAACTGCAGGCGCGCGCGCGCGACTTCCTTGAGGAACAGGCGAAGAAGGCGCTGGATTCGGCCCGCGCGATGGGCGTAGAGGACAGCCTCATGGAATTCGAGGGCCTGACGCCCCAGATGCTTGAGACGCTGGGCAAGGAAGGCATCAAGACGCTTGAGGACTTCGCCACCTGCGCCGACTGGGAACTGGCGGGCGGCTGGACCACCGAGAACGGCCAGCGCAAGAAGGACGAGGGCATCCTTGAACCCTTCGACATGAGCCTTGAGGAAGCCCAGACCCTGATCATGACCGCCCGCGTGATGCTGGGCTGGGTCGACCCGACCGAGATGGCGGCCGCACAGGATGCCGCCGCCGAAGAGGAGGCCGAGGCCTGATTTCAGGCCTCGGGATCACGCGTTGACGCGCGGCGGCCGGGAAAAGACACGCGACGAGCCGGAACGGAAGTGCATCGTTTCCGGCGAGGTCAGCCCCAAGGCGGGGCTGATCCGTTTCGTCGTGGGGCCGGACGGCATGGTGGTGCCCGACGTGCTGGCGCGGCTGCCGGGGCGGGGCATCTATGTCGCCGCCGACCGGGCGGCGATCGCCAAGGCGGCAGCCAAGGGGCTGTTTGCCCGGGCGGCGCGGGCGCCGGTCCGGGTGCCCGAGGCGCTGGTCGAGACGGTCGAGGCGCTGGTGGCGCGGCGGGTGGTCGACCTGCTGTCGATGGCGCGCAAGGCCGGCGATGCGGTGACCGGCTATGAGAAGGTGAAGGAATGGCTTGAATCCGGCCGCGCGGCGGCGCTGATTCAGGCAAGCGACGGGTCAGAGCGCGGGAAGACGAAACTTCGCGCGCCAGAGGGCGAAAACCGCCTGATTTCCTGCCTTGAATCGGGGGAAATCGGTTTGGCATTCGGCCGGGAACGTGCCATACACGCGGCGCTTGCGGCTGGTGGACTCACGACCCGTGTTGTAGAGGAAGCGGCAAGGCTGGCCGGGTTGCGCAATGGCAACGGTCAGCGGGACGGCGGAGATCCCGCCGGGAAGGATACGAAGGACGCATGAGCGATACTGACGGCAAGAAACCCCTCGGGCTGGGTGGCGCCCCCCGTTCCGGCCAGGTGAAGCAAAGCTTCTCCCACGGCCGCACGCATGCGGTGGTCGTCGAGACCAAGCGCAAGCGGGTCGTTGTGCCGACGCCGGTGAAACCGGCGACCGGGGGCGGCGCGGGCGGCGGCGGTGCGGCCGCAACCGGGCTGGGCGATCCGTCCCGGCGTCCGGCGGGTATTTCCGAAGCCGAGATGCAGCGCCGGCTGGACGCGCTTCGCGTCGCCAAGGCGCGCGAGCAGGAAGAAGCCGCGAAACGCGCCGCCGACGAGAAGGCGCGCGAGGAAGAACGCCAGCGCCGCCGCGAGGAGATCGAGGCGAAAGAGCGCGAGGAGCGTCAGCGCGAGGCTGCGCTGCGCGCCAGGGCGGAAGAGGAAGAGCGCGCCAAGCGCGAGGCCGAGGCGGAAGCCGTGGCCCGGGCGGCGCAGCGCAAGGCCGATGTGCTGGGCACCCAGCGCCGCCAGGCGACGAAGCCAGAGGAACCGGCCGCTGCAGCCGCGCCGGCCGGATCGCCGACCGACCGCAGCACCGGACAAAGCCGTCCGCGCCCCGGCGCGACGCCCGCCGCAGCCGAGGATGACCGCGGCGGCGCGCGGCCCGGCCTTTCGCCGCGCAAGACCGACCGCGAGCGCGAGGACCGCGCCACCGACCGGGGCGCCAAGCGGGGCGACGAAGGCCGCCGCGCCGGCAAGCTGACGCTCTCGGATGCGATTTCCGACGAAAGCGGCCGCCAGCGCAGCCTTGCCGCGATCAAGCGCAAGCAGGAAAAGGCGCGCGCCAAGGCGCTTGGCCTTGGCCACAAGGCCGAAAAGCAAAGCCGCGACGTGCAGCTGCCGGAAACCATCGTGGTCAGCGAACTGGCGAACCGGATGGCCGAACGCGCCGCCGACGTGGTCAAGTCGCTGATGAAGATGGGCATGATGGTCACGATGAACCAGGCCATCGACGCCGACACGGCCGAACTGGTGATCGAGGAATTCGGCCACCACGCCGTCCGCGTCACCGACGCCGACGTGGAACAGGCGATCGATTCCGTCGAGGACAAGGCCGAAGACCTGGCCTCGCGGCCGCCGATCGTCACGATCATGGGCCACGTCGACCACGGCAAGACCAGCCTCTTGGACGCGATCCGCAAGACCAACGTCGTCTCGGGCGAGGCCGGGGGGATCACCCAGCATATCGGCGCCTATCAGGTGAAGGCGCCGAACGGGCAGCTGATCTCGTTCCTCGACACGCCCGGCCACGCCGCGTTCACGTCGATGCGGGCCCGCGGTGCGCAGGTGACCGACATCGTGGTTCTGGTGGTTGCCGCCGACGATGCGGTGATGCCGCAGACGGTTGAGGCGATCAGCCACGCCAAGGCGGCGAAGGTGCCGATGATCGTCGCGATCAACAAATGCGACAAGCCCAGCGCCAACCCGCAGAAGGTGCGGACCGATCTTCTGCAGCACGAGGTGGTGGTCGAAGCCATGTCGGGCGACGTGCAGGATGTCGAGGTCTCGGCGCTGACCGGCAAGGGGCTTGACGACCTTCTGGAAGCGATCTCGATCCAGGCCGAGGTTCTGGAACTGAAGGCCAACCCGAAGCGCGCCGCCGCCGGCGCGGTGATCGAGGCCAAGCTGGACGTGGGCCGCGGCCCGGTGGCGACGGTTCTGGTGCAGAACGGCACGCTGAAGCGCGGCGACATCTTCGTCGTGGGCGAGAAGTGGGGCAAGGTCCGCGCTCTGGTCAACGACAAGGGCGAGACCATCGCCGAGGCCGGGCCTTCGGTTCCGGTCGAGGTTCTGGGCCTGAACGGCACGCCCGAGGCGGGCGACGTGCTGAACGTGGTCGAGACCGAGGCGCAGGCGCGCGAGATCGCCGAGTATCGCGAGAAGGCCGCCAAGGACAAGCGCGCGGCGGCCGGCGCGGCGACGACGCTGGAACAGCTGATGGCCAAGGCCAAGGCCGATGCCGATGTGGCCGAACTGCCGGTGCTGGTGAAGGCCGACGTGCAGGGTTCGGCCGAGGCGATCGTGCAGGCGCTGGAGAAGGTGGGCAACGAGGAAGTGCGGGTCCGCGTCCTGCACTACGGCGTGGGCGCCATCACCGATTCCGACGTGGGTCTGGCCGAGGCGTCGAAGGCGCCGATCATCGGCTTCAACGTGCGCGCCAATGCAACGGCGCGCAGCGCAGCCCAGCAGAAGGGCGTGGAAATCCGCTACTACTCGATCATCTACGACCTGATCGACGACATCAAGAAAGCGGCCTCGGGCCTTCTCAAGGCGGAAGTGCGCGAGAACTTCATCGGCTATGCCCGCGTCCAGCAGGTGTTCCGCATCACCGGCATCGGCAATGTCGCGGGCTGCCTGGTCACCGAAGGCGTGGCCCGGCGCTCGGCGGGCGTGCGGCTTCTGCGCGACAACGTGGTGATCCACGAAGGCACGCTCAAGACGCTGAAGCGCCACAAGGACGAGGTCAAGGAAGTCCAGTCCGGGCAGGAATGCGGCATGGCGTTCGAGCGTTATGAGGATATCCGCGCCGGCGACGTGATCGAAATCTTCGAACGCGAGGAAGTCCAGCGCACGCTGGCCTGACCGGCGCCGCACCGGGCGCCGCGGAGACAAAGCAAAAGGCCGGGCGGATGCCCGGCCTTTTGCTTCAGACACGAAGACGACTCAGGCTGCCTGGACCGTGTTCACCGGGAAACCGGTGAAGACCTTGTCACCGACCTTGATCATCACCTTGCCGTCGGCGGTGCTGCCGACAAGCAAACCCTGAACGGAAACATATTCGCCGATGGCGATCGTGCGCAGCATGGTCCTCCTCCCCAGAAAGGTCTATGCAGGAATGAGCGTAGCCACAAAAAGCGCCATAAAAAAGATGGATTCTTGGAATCGCGACCGTCTGACCGCGATTCGCTACAGCCAATCGCGCAGAATCGGGATCAGCGGCAGGTCTGCGGGCGGCATCGGATAGTCGCGCAGCCGGGCCGGCGGCACCCAGGCCAGGCGCTGGCCTTCGCGGGCGACGGCGATTCCCTCCCATTTGCGGCAGGCGAAAAGCGGCATCAGCAGGTGGAAATCATCATAGCTGTGGCTGGCGAAGGTCAGTGGCGCCAGGCAGGACTGCCAGGTGTCGATGCCGATTTCCTCTTTCAGCTCGCGGATCAGGCAGGCCTCGGGCGTTTCGCCCGGTTCGACCTTGCCGCCCGGAAACTCCCACAGGCCGGCGAGCGACTTGCCCTCGGGGCGCTGGGCCAGAAGCACGCGGCCGTCGGCGTCGATCAGCGCCACGGCAGAGACGAGGATGATTTTCATGCGGGCCTCGTGGCGGTGCGCCCCGGGGGTTTCACACCCCCGGACCCCCGTGGGATATTTGCGGACAGAAGATCAGGAACGGTAGTCGGCGTTGATCTCGATGTAGCGGCTGGTCAGGTCGCAGGTCCAGACGGTGCGCTTGCCGCGGCCAAGGCCCAGGTCGACCGCGATCACCAGTTCGGCCTGTTTCATGTAGGCGGCGCCGGCCTCTTCGGCATAGTCCTTCGCCCGCCAGCCGTTCCTGGCAACCAGGATGTCGCCCAGCCGGATCGTCAGGCGGTCGCGGTCGGCGGCGGCGCCCGCCTTGCCGACCGCGGCGACGATGCGGCCCCAGTTCGGATCCTCGCCCGCCACCGCCGTCTTGACCAGCGGCGAGTTGGCGATGGCAAAGGCCACCTTCGCCGCGTCGTCGTCGCTTGCAGCGCCGGTCACGCGCACCTCGACCAGCTTGGTGGCGCCCTCGCCGTCGCGCACCACCTGCAGGGCAAGATCATGCATCACGCCGGCCAGCGCGGTTTCGAACGCCTTCGCCGTGGCGCCGCTGACCGGAGCGGCGGGCGACTTGCCCGTTGCCGCGACGATCAGCGTGTCCGAGGTCGAGGTGTCGCTGTCGACGGTGATCGAGTTGAAGGTGGCGCCGACATTGCGGCTGACCATCTTCTGCAGCGCCGCGGGGGCGATTGTCGCGTCGGTGAAGATGTAGACCAGCATGGTCGCCATGTCGGGGGCGATCATCCCTGATCCCTTGGCAATGCCCGAGATGTGGATCGCGCCACCTTGGCCTTCGATGGTGGCGGCGGCGCCCTTGGCGAAGGTATCGGTGGTCATGATCGCCTCGGCCGCCATGCCGATGCCGCCTTCGGTCAGCGCGGCGGCGAGGTCAGGCACCACCGCGGTGATCCGGTCATGGGGCAGCGGTTCGCCGATCACCCCGGTCGAGGAGGAGAAGACCCGCGTGGCCGGCATGCCAAGGGCGGTGGCGACGCTTCCGGTCACCGCGGCGACGGCGGCATCGCCCAGCTTGCCGGTGAAGGCGTTGGAATTGCCCGAGTTCACCACGATCGCCGCGCCGGCGCCGGCCGGCACCTTCGTGGCCAGCTTGGCCTCGCAGTCGCGGACGCAGGCCGAGCGGGTGGTCGACCGGGTGAAGGCGCCGGCGATGGCGGTGCCGGGCGCAAGGCGGACCAGCATCACATCGGTGCGGCCCTGATACTTGATGCCCGCGCCGATGGCGGCGAATTCCGCCCCGGCGATGACCGGCAGGTCGGGGAAGCGGGCCGGCGCCAGCGGCGAGACGGGTTTCGCCGCCTTCTTCGCCGCGGCGATCACCTCGGTCACCGCTTCGGACACCCGTTCCTGCACCCGTTCGGCGACGGGGGCCACGGTTTCGGTCACCGTGTCCTTCAGCGCCTTCAGCTTCTTCTTCAGGGCCTTGGCTTCTGCCTTCCAGTCGGTCTTGGCCATTCTCGGTTCCTCCTCGGGGGTTCCCCGGTCAGTCGATCAGCGCGGGATCCTTGATCAGCGCCGGGTCGATGGCTTCGCCCGGCTTTTCGACCTTGGCGGCATCGAGGACCGACTTCAGGTGATCCTCGATCGCCTTGGTCTCGATCTCGGCCGCCAGTTCCTCGCGCAGGTCGTCAAGCGTGGGGTTGGCGGCGACGCGGGTTTCCCGGACCAGGATCAGGTGCCAGCCGAAATCGGTCTGGACCGGGCCGGTGACCTTGCCCACCTCGGCCGCGATCACCGCATCCTCGAAGGGCTTGACCATGACGCCGGTGCCGAACCAGCCAAGTTCGCCCCCCGCGGCGCCCGAGCCGGTGTCGATCGAATTGGCCTTGGCAAGTTCGGCAAAGTCGCCGCCGGCGTCGAGTTGCGCCTTCAGCTCCTTCGCCTTCTCCTCGGTTTCCACCAGGATATGCGCGGCGCTGTATTCGGTCAGGGGTGCGGCGTCCTTGAAGCGGTCGTCATAGGCCTTCTGGATCGCCTCGTCCGTTACCGCGGTTTCGGCGACCTTGCCGATCACCACGCCGGAAAGATAGCCGCGCCGGTCGTTCTCGATGTTCGCCGCGTCGCGTTTCGTCGGGGTGGCAACGGTCTGGGCCAGGGCTTCCTGCTGGATCAGCTGGTCAAGGATGCCGGTGAACAGCACGTCGTCGGGCAGGGTCAGGTACTGCTGCGGCAGGTTTTCGCGCAGGGCGACCATCTGGCCAAGCGTGATCTCGGTCCCGTTCACCGTTGCAACCACCGTATCGGCGGTTTCACCTTCGGCGCGGGCGCCAAGGGGCGCGACGGCGGCCAGACCAAGGGCAAGCGCCCCGAACAGGCGCGATTGTTTCAGCATCTCACTACCTCCTGATCGACCCGGCGGGGCCGCGCAACGTTGACTATGGCGGCCCTACCCCTTACATCGCGACAGTCGCGTGATCGGGGTCCGCCGGTCCTTGTTGGCCCTTCTATGGAAGCCGATGCAGGCGGGCAAGCCCGAGGGCCACACGATAGCGTATGGGCCGCCTTACGGAGAAGTCATGCTGGGTCTGACTGGACTGGCGCGGAAGGTTCTGGGATCGCCGAACGACCGCAAGATCAAGGCGGTGCGTCCGCTGGTTGCGAAGATCAACGCGCTGGAGCCGGAATTCGCCGCGCTGACCGACGAGGGGATCATCCAGAGGACGCGCGACCTGCAGAAGCGCGTGCAGGAGGGCGGCGAAAGCCTTGAGGCCGTGCTGCCCGAAGCCTTTGCCAACTGCCGCGAGGCGGCGCGGCGCGCGCTTGGCCTGCGGGCCTTCGACGTGCAGCTGATGGGCGGCATCTTCCTGCACCAGGGCAATATCGCCGAGATGCGGACGGGCGAGGGCAAGACCCTTGTCGCCACCTTCCCGGCCTATCTGAACGCGCTGACCGGCAGGGGCGTGCATGTCGTCACCGTGAACGACTACCTGGCCCGGCGCGACGCAGACTGGATGGGCAAGGTCTATGCGCATCTTGGCCTGACCTGCGGCGTGGTCGTGCCGTTCCAGGCGGAATCCGACAAGCGCGCCGCCTATCGCGCCGACATCACCTATGCCACCAACAACGAGCTTGGCTTCGACTACCTGCGCGACAACATGAAGGGCAGCGTCGAGGAGATGGCCCAGCGCGGCCACCACTTCGCCATCGTCGACGAGGTGGACTCGATCCTGATCGACGAGGCGCGGACGCCGCTGATCATCTCGGGCCCGGCGCAGGACCGGAGCGAGCTTTATACCCAGGTCGACAAGCTGGTGCCCGGCCTGAGCGACGAACACTACAAGGTGGACGAGAAGGCCCGCAACGTGACCTTCACCGACGAAGGCAACGACGCGATGGAAGTGCTGCTGCGCGAGGCGGGCATCCTGCCCGAGGGCCAGCACATGTTCGACCCTGAATCGACGACGATCGTCCACCACATCAACCAGGCGCTGCGGGCGCACCGGCTGTTCTTCCGGGACCAGCACTATATCGTCCGCGACGGCGAGGTGGTGCTGATCGACGAATTCACCGGCCGGATGATGAAGGGCCGCCGGCTTTCGGACGGGCTGCACCAGGCGATCGAGGCCAAGGAAGGCGTCAAGATCCAGGCCGAGAACGTGACGCTGGCCAGCGTGACCTTCCAGAACTACTTCCGCCTTTACGAAAAGCTTGCCGGGATGACCGGCACCGCGGCGACCGAGGCCGAGGAGTTCATGCAGATCTACGGCCTTGGCGTGGTCGAGGTGCCGACGAACCGGCCCGTCGCCCGCAAGGACGAACACGACCAGGTCTATCGCACCGCGCGCGAGAAGTTCGACGGCATCGTCGAGATGATCAAGGAGGCCCATGCCAAGGGCCAGCCGATGCTGGTCGGCACCACCTCGATCGAGAAGTCGGAATTCCTGTCCGGCCTGCTGAAGAAGGAAGAGATCGCGCACAACGTGCTGAACGCGCGCCAGCACGAGCAGGAAGCCAAGATCGTCGCCGACGCGGGCAAGCTGGGCGCGGTGACCATCGCCACCAACATGGCCGGGCGCGGCACCGACATCAAGCTGGGCGGCAACGTCGAGTTCAAGGTGATGGAGGCCATCGCCGCCGACCCGGCCGCACATCCCGACGAACTGCGCGCCCGGATCGAGGCCGAGCACAGGGACGAGGAAGAGGCGGTCAAGGCCGCCGGCGGGCTTTTCGTCCTGGGCACCGAACGGCACGAAAGCCGCCGGATCGACAACCAGCTGCGCGGCCGGTCGGGCCGGCAGGGCGACCCGGGCCGGTCATCGTTCTTCCTGTCGCTGGAAGATGACCTGATGCGCATCTTCGGCAGCGAACGGCTGGACAAGGTGCTGACGACCCTTGGCCTGAAAGAGGGCGAGGCGATCGTCCACCCCTGGGTCAACAAGTCGCTGGAAAAGGCGCAGGCCAAGGTCGAGGGCCGCAACTTCGACATCCGCAAGCAGCTTCTGCGCTTCGACGACGTGATGAACGACCAGCGCAAGGCGATCTTCGGCCAGCGGATGGAGATCATGCAGGCCGAGGATATCTCGGAAATCGCCACCGACATGCGCCATCAGGTGATCGACGACATCGTCGACCAGTTCATGCCGCCCAAGACCTACCATGACGACTGGAACCTTGACGGGCTGAAGACCGCCGGGCGCGAGAAGCTGAACATGGACATGCCGGTCGAGACCTGGGCGGCCGAGGAAGGCGTCGACCAGGGGGCGATGGCCGAGCGGATCATCGAGAATTCCGACCGCTACATGGCCGAGAAGGCGGCGGCCTTCGGCAAGCAGACCATGGACCAGATCGAGAAGCAGATCCTTCTGCAGGCGATCGACGGCAAGTGGCGCGAACACCTTCTGCGGCTGGAACACCTGCGGTCGGTGATCGGCTTCCGGTCCTATGCGCAGCGCGACCCCTTGAACGAATACAAGACCGAGGCGTTCCAGCTGTTCGAGACGATGCTGGAAGGGCTGCGGGTGCAGGTGACGGAACAGCTGTCGCGCATCCGGCCGCTGACGCGCGAGGAACAGGAACAGATTATGGCGCAGCTTCTGGCGTCGCAGCAGCGCCCGGCGGCGACGCCTGCCGCTGCGGCCACGCCTGCCGCAGCGCCCGCAGCCGCACCGGCCCCGCGCGCGCCCGAGCCGGTGGGCGCCGCCCCCGCCCGCGCCGCCGCGGTGCTGGCCGGCGCGCGGCTGGACGGGTTCGACGAATCCGATCCGGCGACCTGGGGGAATCCGGGCCGCAACGACGCCTGCCCCTGCGGATCGGGCGAGAAGTTCAAGCACTGCCACGGCAAGCTGACCTGACGCCGAGACGGGGATTGCGGCGGGAAAGCGGCGGTTCGGCCGCCGCGCCCGCCGATTCACGATTGCGTCACTGGATTCATTCCGCAAAGCCGCCACGGCTTTGCCCGGATTCCCGGCGAGCATCCGGCAAGGGAAATCAGGTCCGGGGCCAAGAAATGGGCATGAAGCGCAGCATCCTGCGGGCAAGCGCCATTCTGATCGTTGCTGGCGCGTCCGGGCATATCGTCCAGACCATGAATGCCGACAAGCTTCGCGCCATCCAGTCGGCGCGGTCCGACGCGGCGGAACGGCTTCCGCCGATGACCGGGACGGATGCCGCCGCCCTGCCGCCATCGGCATCGCTGACCGCCCCATCCGCCGAGCCATCCTCTGCCCCCTGACGGAAGCGGCACAGCGCCACGCATGGCGCAATCTGCTGTTGAACATTCCGCGCTGCGAAACGACACTCGCGCCCGCGCAACTGGCGTCGGGGCGAAGGTTTCATGTGGTTCACTGCGGGGCGCGCGGCAATCCTTGCGGTCCTGATCTTCCTCCTGCCGGGGCAGGCCCTTTCGCAGGACGTGACGCTGGTATCGCGCGAAGGCAATATCGTCCTGACCGGCACGCTCCTGGGCTTCGACGGCGAATTCTACCGGATCGAAACCCGCTACGGCCTGTTGACCGTGGATGGTCAGGGCGTGATCTGCGAGGGGCCGGCCTGCCCCGAACTGACCGCGCCCCTGGCGGTGATCCGGCTGACCGGCGCGGCCGATCCTGCGCTGCGGCTGCTGCCACAGCTTTTCCGCGCCTTCGCCGAAGCGCGCGCCCTGGTCTGGCGCGAAACCGTGGCACCGGACGGGCCCGGCTGGGCGGCCGAGATTGTCGAACCGGCAAGCGGCAAGACGCTGGCACAGGTGTCGTTCGCGCCGGCCGCCCCTGACGCCGCGCTGATGGCGCTTGCCGAAGGCGGGGTCGAGCTTGTCGTCTCTAACCTTGCCGAAAACCCGGGAAACGCGCGGGCTATCGCGCTGGATGCGTTGGTGCCGATCATGGCGCCCGACAATCCGACGCCCGAGGTTTCGACCGTCAACCTGGCCCGCGCCCTGTCGGGCGAGGTGACGAACTGGGCGGCGCTGGGCGGGCCGGACATGCCCATCGTTCTGCACGGGCTTGATCCCGCGACCGACATGGCGCAGGCGCTGGCGGCGCGGCTGGGGATGGCGCCGGGGACGGCGGTCAGCCATGCCGACATGGCAGCGCTGGCCCGGGCCGTGGCGGCCGATCCATGGGCGCTGGCGATCACCGGGCGGTCCGATGTCGGCCCGGCGCGGCTGCTGCCGCTGACCGACAGCTGCGGCTTTCCGCTGTTGCCGACGCCGATTTCCGTCAAGGCCGAGGATTACCCCCTGGCGCTGCCGCTGTTCCTGCTGACGCCGCCGCGCCGCCTGCCGCTGCTGGCGCGCGAGTTCCTGGAATTCCTGGCGACGCCCGCGGCCGAGGCGGTGGTCGCGCGGGCCGGATATGTCGACCGTTCGGTGGAACGCGCGCCGATGACACAGGACGGGCTGCGGCTGCTGAACGCGATCCAGGGCGCGGGCGAGGATGTGACGCTGGCCGATCTGAAGGCGCTGGCGCAGGTGATGGACGGGGCCGACCGGCTGTCGCTGACCTTCCGGTTCGAGGAGGGGACGTCTATCCTCGATGCCACCTCGCAGGAAAACCTTGCGCAGCTGGCGCGGCTGATCGCGGCGGGCCGCTTTCCGGCGCAGGCGCTGATCCTTGCCGGGTTTTCCGACGGATCGGGTGAGGCGCGGGCGAATCTGGCGCTGTCGCGCGAACGGGCGCTGCGGGTGGCGCAGGATCTGGCCGCCCTTGCCCCGGACCTGCGCCCCGACCAGCTGCCCCGGGTCGAAGGCTTCGGCGAGGCCTTGCCCATGGCCTGCGACGAAACCGCCGTCGGCAGGCGGCTGAACCGCCGGGTCGAACTGTGGGCGGCGCCCGATTTCACCGCGCCCGCCGGGGCAGGGACGGGCGACGTGGCGCCCTAGAGATAGCCCGCCGAACGGAAGCTGACCTCGCGCGACTTGCCGACGATCAGGTGATCGTGCAGCGTGATGCCCAGCGTGCGGCAGGCCTCCTGAATCTGCAGGGTCATGCCGACATCCGCCTCGGACGGCGTCGGGTCGCCCGAGGGGTGGTTGTGGACAAGGATCAGCGCCGAGGCGTTCAGTTCCAGCGCGCGCTTCACCACCTCGCGCGGGTAGACGGGCACGTGGTCCACCGTGCCGCGGGCCTGTTCCTCATCCGCGATCAGCACGTTCTTGCGGTCAAGGAACAGGATGCGGAACTGTTCGGTCTCGCGATGGGACATGGCGGTGTGGCAATAGTCGACCAGCGCGTCCCAGGACGACAGCACCGGCCGGTTCATCACCCGCGCGCGCATCATCCGCTGGGCCGCGGCCTCGACGATCTTCAGTTCCTGCACCACGGCATCGCCCACGCCCTTGACCATCATCAGCCGGGGCACGGACGCCGTGACGACGCGGTTGAAATCGCCGAACGTATCCAGCAGCAGCCGGGCGAGCGGCTTCACGTCCTGGCGCGGGATGGCGCGGAAGAGGACCAGCTCCAGCATCTCGTAATCCGGCATCGCCGCGGCGCCGCCTTCGATGAAGCGGCTGCGCAGGCGTTTGCGGTGGTCGGCGATGTAGGACGGCAGGCGCTGCGGGACGGGGGCGAAATCCGCCTCATCCTCATCCCCGGCGGGGGCGGGGAACAGCGGCAGCGATGCTTCGGAAAGGCCGTTCTGATCCATGCCGGCAGGATGGCGCGGCATTGGTTGAGGAAAGGTTAAGTCCCGCGATCCGGCCGGGCGGGGGCAGGGTGCGTGATCTTACGCACCGCTAGCCCTTCATCCCGTCCCAGAAACCCTTGACCTTGGCAAAGAAGGAATGGCCCTCGGGGTTGTTCTCTTCGGAGAGCTTCTCGAACTCGCGCAGCAGTTCCTTCTGCCGCGCCGTCAGGTTCACCGGCGTCTCGACCGCCATCTCGATCACCATGTCGCCATGGCCGCCGCCGCGCAGGGCCGGCATGCCCTTGCCGCGCAGCCGCATCTGCTTGCCCGACTGGGCGCCCGCCGGCACCTTCACCCGGGCGCGGCCGCCGTCGATCGTCGGCACCTCGACCTCGCCGCCAAGGGCCGCGTTCGGCATCGAAATCGGCACCCGGCAGAAGAGATGCACGCCGTCGCGCTGGAAGATCGGGTGATCCTTCACCTCGATGAAGATATAAAGGTCGCCCTGCGGCCCGCCGCGCAGGCCGGCCTCGCCCTCGCCCGCCAGGCGGATGCGGGTGCCGGTTTCCACGCCGGGGGGGATGTTCACCGACAACTGCCGTTCGCGTTCGATCCGGCCGGCGCCGTGGCAGGTCTTGCAGGGGTTCTTGATCGTCTGGCCCATGCCGTTGCAGGTGGGGCAGGTGCGTTCGACAGTGAAGAAGCCCTGTTGCGCCCGCACCTTGCCCATGCCCGAACAGGTGGGGCAGGTCACGGGTTCGGCGCCGCCCTCGGCCCCGGTGCCGCGGCAGGTGTCGCAGGTGACCGAGGCGGGCACGCTGATCGTCTTCTGGACGCCCTTGTAGGCCTCTTCCAGCGAGACGCGCAGGTTGTAGCGCAGGTCGGACCCACGCTGCGCCCGCTGGCGCCCGCCACCGCCGCCGCGACCCATGAAATCGCCGAACAGGTCTTCGAACACGTCCGAGAAGGCGGAGGCGAAGTCGCCCTGCTGGAACCCGCCGTCGCGCGGGCCACCGCCGCCCATGCCGCCTTCGAAGGCGGCATGGCCGAAGCGGTCATAGGCGGCCTTCTTGTCGTTGTCCTTCAGGATGTCATAGGCCTCGTTCACTTCCTTGAACTGGGCCTCGGCCTGCGGATTGTCGGCATTGCGGTCGGGGTGAAGCTCTTTCGCCTTCTGGCGGTAGGCTTTCTTTATCTCGTCCGCGCCGGCGCCTTTCGAGACGCCCAGCACATCGTAGAAGTCGCGTTTTGCCATGCGCAAAACTCCCATGCGAACCGGGGAAGGGCGGCCCGTTGCCGGACCGCCCCCTTTTCCGGTTCAAGCGGCATCACTTCCGCTTGCTGTTGCCCAGATCCTCGAAGTCGGCGTCGACGATGTCGTCCTCGTCCACCGGGCGCGGCTCATCCTCGGCGCTGCCGCCTTCGGCCTGGCTGGCCTTGTAGATGGCTTCGCCCAGCTTCATTGCCGCTTCGGTCAGGTTCTGGATGGCCGAACGGATCTTGCCGGCGTCTTCGCCCTTGAGCGCGTCTTCCAGCGGGCCCATCGCCAGTTCGATCGCCTCGACGGTCGACGGGTCGACCTTGTCGGAATGATCGGTCAGCGACTTGCGCGTCGAATGCAGCAGGCTTTCGCCGTGGTTGCGGGTCTCGACCAGTTCCTTGCGGGCCTTGTCGGCCTCGGCATTGGCCTCGGCGTCCTTGACCATCTTCTCGATCTCGTCATCCGAGAGGCCACCCGAGGCCTGGATGGTGATCTGCTGGGCGCGGCCGGTGCCCTTGTCCTTGGCGTTGACGCTGACGATGCCGTTCGCGTCGATGTCGAAGGTCACCTCGATCTGCGGCACGCCGCGGGGGGCGGGCGGGATCTGTTCCAGGTTGAACTGGCCCAGCATCTTGTTGTCGGCCGCCATCTCGCGTTCGCCCTGGAAGACCCGGATCGTCACTGCATTCTGGTTGTCCTCGGCGGTCGAGAACACCTGAGACTTCTTGGTCGGGATCGTGGTGTTCCTATCGATCAGCCGGGTGAACACGCCGCCCAGCGTCTCGATCCCCAGCGAGAGGGGCGTCACGTCCAGAAGGACCACGTCCTTGACGTCGCCCTGCAGCACGCCGGCCTGGATGGCCGCGCCCATCGCCACCACTTCATCGGGGTTCACGCCCTTGTGGGGTTCCTTGCCGAAGAACTTGGTCACTTCTTCCACGACCTTCGGCATCCGCGTCATGCCGCCGACAAGGACGACCTCGTCGATCTCGTCCTTGGAAACGCCGGCATCCTTCAGCGCGGCCTGGCAGGGCTTGATCGACTTCTTGATCAGGTCGTCGACCAGGCTTTCCAGCTTGGCGCGGGTCAGCTTCATCACCATGTGCAGCGGTTGCCCGGTGTTCTTGTCCATGCTGATGAAGGGCTGGTTAATCTCGGTCTGCTGGCTGGACGACAGCTCGATCTTGGCCTTTTCCGAGGCTTCCTTCAGCCGCTGCAGCGCCATCTTGTCGAGCGTCAGGTCGACGCCATGCTCTTTCTTGAACTCGTCGGCCAGGTAGCTGACGATGCGCATGTCGAAGTCTTCACCGCCAAGGAAGGTGTCGCCGTTCGTCGACTTCACCTCGAAGAGGCCGTCGTCGATTTCCAGGATGGTGATGTCGAAGGTGCCGCCGCCAAGGTCATAGACGGCGATGGTCTTCGATTCCTTCTTGTCGAGCCCGTAGGCCAGCGCCGCCGCCGTGGGTTCGTTGATGATGCGCAGGACTTCCAGCCCGGCGATCTTGCCGGCGTCCTTGGTGGCCTGACGCTGGGCGTCGTTGAAATAGGCCGGAACGGTGATCACCGCCTGGGTGACGGTTTCACCCAGATAGCTTTCCGCGGTTTCCTTCATCTTCTGCAGGATGAAGGCCGACACTTGCGAGGGCGAGTATTTCTCGCCGCGGACCTGCACCCAGGCATCGCCGTTGCCGCCATCAACGATGGCATAGGGCACCAGCTTCTTGTCCTTCTCGACCTCGGCATCGCCAAGGCGGCGGCCGATCAGCCGCTTCACCGCAAAGACGGTGTTGGTGGCGTTGGTCACGGCCTGCCGCTTGGCGGGCTGGCCGACCAGACGCTCGGATTCCGTGAAACCGACGATCGACGGGGTGGTGCGCGCGCCTTCGCTGTTCTCGATGACGCGGGGCTGTGCCCCGTCCATGATGGCGACGCACGAGTTGGTGGTGCCGAGGTCGATACCGATGACTTTGGCCATAACGTATCCCTTTCTTCAGGCGATCCCTGCCGCGGGGCCCGGAAACTTCGGCACCCCTGGCCAAGGTATGGATGCGGTCGGATCATGCCCTTCCGCGTGACTTGGCGTATATAGGCAGGTGGAATTGCGCCTGCAACGGTGACGAAGCAGAGTCTTGCGCGAATTTTCCGAAGCGGCGCGGGGGGCGGCAGGCCGGTGCAGGCGGTGGAAATCAGGGGGTTCCGGCTGTGGCCCGGCTGGCTGGACCGGGCCGCGCAAGAGGCGATGGTGGCGGATATCCGCGCGGTCGCCGCGGCCGCGCCCTTCGTCACGCCGGTCACCCCCGGCGGCAAGGCGATGAGCGTGCGGATGACCGCGGCCGGGCGGCTGGGCTGGGTGACCGACCGTAAGGGCTATCGCTACGAGCCGCGCCATCCATCGGGCGTGGACTGGCCGCCGATCCCGCCCGCGGTGCTGGCGGTCTGGCGGCAGGCAACGGGGATTGACCGCGCGCCGGACTGCTGCCTGATCAACTTCTACGGCGCGGGCGCGCGGATGGGCCTGCATCAGGACCGGGACGAGGGCGACTTTTCCTTTCCCGTCCTGTCGATCAGCCTGGGGGATGAGGCACTTTTTCGCGTGGGCGGGGCAGAGAAGCCCGCGCCGACCGAAAGCTTCTGGCTGCGGTCGGGCGATGTCCTGTTGATGGGTGGGGCGGCAAGGCTCGCCTGGCACGGGGTGGACCGCATCCGCCATGGATCGTCGACGCTTCTGCCGCAGGGCGGGCGGATCAACCTGACGCTGCGGGTCGTTGCGCCCTAGCCTGCGTCCTTGCCCCAGTCGGCCCCCCAGTCGGCGCCCTGCATTTCGCGCAGGCGGCTGGCGGTGCGCTCGAATTCGAACGATCCGGTGCCCTCGATATAAAGCCGTTCCGGTTCATCCGCGGCCGAACAGATCAGCCGCACCTTCGCCTCATAGAGGGCGTCGATCAGGATGACGAAGCGCTTGGCCTCGTTGTAGTTCGCCGCGGATAGCTGGGGGATGTCCTCAAGGATCAGCACGCGGCAGGCCCGCGCCAGCGCCAGATAGTCGGCCGCACCCAGGGGCCGCGCGCAGAGTTCCCAGAAGCTGGCCCTGCCGATGCCGTTGGCAAAGCGCGGCAGTTCCACCTCGCGCCCGTTCACCGGCAGGACAAGCGGCATGCCGCGCGCGCCGCCGGTCAGGTCGCGCCAGATGGCGCCGATCTCGCCCCGCGCCTTGCCGGCCGGCTGGAAATAGACCTGCGCCCCCCGCAGCCGGTGCTGGCGATAGTCGTTGGGGCTTTCCAGCTCGATCACCTCAAGCCGTTCGCGCAGCATGGCGATGAAGGGCAGGAAAAGCTGCCGGTTCAGCCCGTTCTTGTAAAGGTCTTCGGGCGGGCGGTTCGAGGTGGTGACGATCACCACGCCCGCCGCCAGAAGCTTGTCGAACAGCCGCCCGACGATCATCGCATCGGTGATGTCGGTGATCTGCATCTCGTCAAAGGCCAGAAGCCGGACCTCGCGGATCACCGCATCGGCGACGGGGGCAAGCGCATCCTCGACCCCGGTCTGGCGCGCCTCGTGCATGCCGCGGTGGATTTCCTGCATGAAGGCGTGGAAATGCACCCGCCGGCTGGCCACGCCCTCCAGCGCATTGACGAAGATATCCATCAGCATGGATTTGCCGCGGCCGACGCCGCCCCAGAGATACATGCCCTTGGGCGGCGGCGCGGGTTTGGCGAAAAGGCCGCCGAACAGGCCGGTCTTGCGCACCGGGTTCGCCTCAAGCCAGAGGCGGAGCGATTCAAGCACCGGCAGGACGGCGTGCTGCGCGGGATCGGCGCGCAGCTGGCCATCGGCCACCCGGGTCTCGTAGATTTCGGTCAGGCTTTGCCGCATGCCTTCGTATACCGGCCCCGATGCGCTGGCGAAAGGGTGGCTTGCCACCTGCCGGGCCCGCGTGCCAGATGGGCCGAACCGGGGGGGCGATGGCCATGGACGGCGCCTATTTCCTTTATCATTCGATCGGCATGTATCCCGGCAAGGCCGGTGCGCTGGCATCGGCGATGGCGGACTTCGCCGCAACCTGGGGCCGGGCCGACGATGGCCAGTGGGGCACCGTCCTGCCGCTTCGCCAAAGGTTCATCGACCGCTGGCGCGCCATCCTGCGGGCCGGTCCGGGCACGGTGACCACCTGCGAAAGCGTGACGCAGGGGTTTCACGCCGTCCTGTCGGCCTTGCCGGCGCGGGCCCTGAAGGGCCGCACGGTCCTGGTTGGCGCGGACTGCTTTCCGTCGAACCACTTCCTCCTGCAGGGGCTGGCGCCGCGGCTGGGGTTCAAGCTCAGGACCGTGCCGCTGCGGCAGGGCGCCGCCCATGTCGAGGACGAGGATTTCCTTGCCGCCTGGACGCCCGATGTCGGGCTGGCGCTGCTGACATGGGTTTCCTCGACCACATCGCACCGCGCCGATCTGGGGGCGCTGGTCGCGCAGGGGCGGGCGATGGGCAGCCTGATCGGCACCGACATCACCCAGGGCGCCGGCCTTATCCCCTATGACGTGATGGCGCCCGAGGTGGATTTCACGCTGTCGACCTCGCTCAAGTGGATGTGCGGCACGCCGGGGGCGGGGGTCGTCTACATGGCGCCGCGGCTGATTGCCGGCTGCAACCCGCCGGTTGCCGGCTGGTTCAGCCAGGAAAACCCGTTCAACTGGGACATCGCGGCCTTCGATCCGGCCCCCGACATCCGGCTTCTGGACAGCGGCACGCCGGGCTGCATGGCCGCGATCGCCAGCCTGCCGGCGATGGACTGGCATGCCGCACAGGACCATGGCGCGATCCTTGCCCATAACCGCCGGCTTGCCGCGCGCCTGTTCGACATGGCCGATGCGGCGGGCCTGCCAGTCCTGACCCCCCGGCCCGAGGCGAAGCGCGGCGGTTCGGTCATGCTGCGCCTGCCGGATCAGCGGTCCGCCTCCGCGGTGGTTTCGGCGCTGCGCGGGCGCGGCATCAGCACCGACAGCCGCGGCCAGACGCTGCGCCTGTCGCCGGGCATCGTCACCACCGACGCGGGCGCCGAGCTACTGGCCGAGGCGCTGGGTCAGGTGCTGCGGGGCTAGGCTCCGGCCTCAGGCCGCGCGTTCCCAGCCTGGCAGGAAATCGACGCGGTCGCAGCCGGCGAAACGGGCCAGACGGTCCAGCTCGGCCTCAAGCCTTGCGCGGCGGCCGGTGCCCAGCTTGATGCCGGCCTCGGGCCAGAAGGCGCGGACGCGCAGCGCGCCCTCGTCGCGGCTGGCGCGGGCATCCAGCCGGCCGATGATCCGGTCGCCTTCCAGCACCGGAAAGACGTAGTAGCCGTATTGCCGCTTCGGCTCGGGCACGAAGACCTCGATCCGGTAGAAGAAGCCGAACAGGTGTTCGGCGCGGTTGCGGTCGCGCAGCGCCGGGTCGAAGGGGGAAAGGATGCGCAGGCGGCCGGGCGGTTCCGGCGGCGTCACGTCCGGCGTTCCGGGCCGCAGCACCACCTTGCGGCGCGCGCCGGTCCAGCCCTCGACCTCGGCCTCGACCACCTCGCCGCGGGCCAGCGCCGTGCGGACCCAGGTCTTCGCCGCTTCGGGGCCGATCAGCGCCCAGTAGGCGGCAAGCTCGCCGCTGGTGGCGAAACCCAGCCGGTCCAGCGCCGAGGAACAGGCCCAGTCGCGGCTGTCGTCGGGGTGGTGGTCGGCCTGAAGCGCGGTTGCCGGAATCACCCGCTCGGTCAGGTCATACATTTTCCTGAATCCGTCGCGGCGGCACACCGCCAGTTCGCCCACGCGCCAGAGATATTCCAGCGCCGCCTTGGACGGGTGCCAGTCCCACCAGCCGCCCTTGCCTCGCGCCTCACCATCGCCGACGTCGGCGCTGCCGACCGGGCCGCCGTCGGCGACGCGCTTCAGCACTTCGTCGAACTTGGTGTGGAACCCGTCGCGCTGCCAGCCGGTCCAGCGTTCGACCAGGCGGCCGCGGTCGCGGGCGAAGCGGTGCTTCCAGTGGCCGTAGACCGAGACGGGCAGGATGGAGGCGTCATGCGTCCAGTGTTCCCAGAGCGCCCGGTCGCGTTCCAGCAGGCGCTTCAGCGCCTCGGGCCGGTAGGACTGTCGGCGCGACCAGAGGATCATCTGGTGGGCGCGTTCGACCGTGTTGATGCTGTCGACCTGGACGAAACCGATGCGGTCGATCAGCGCGGCAAGGGCCGCACCCTTCGCCTCGCCCGCGGGCGGTTCGGCAAGGGCGTGGCGGTCAAGGAACAGGCGGCGGGCGGTCTGGTTGGGGATCAGCGGCAGGGACATGCCGGCAAGCTTTGCCCCAGCCGCGACTGTTCGTCAAACGTTCCGTCAGAGGCCCGCTTCGGCCGCGATCTCGGCCCGGCTTTTGCGGGCGCGTTCGGTGGCCGATTTCAGCTGTCCGCAGGCGGCCATGATGTCTTCGCCGCGGGGGGTGCGGATCGGGCTCGCGTAGCCGGCCTTGTAGATGATGTCGGCGAAGGCCTCGATCCGTTCCCAGTCGCTGCGTTCATACGGGCTGCCGGGCCATTCGTTGAACGGGATCAGGTTGATCTTGGCCGGGATGCCGGCGATCAGCTTGACCAGACGGCGGGCGTCGGCGTCGCTGTCGTTCACGCCTTTCAGCATGACATATTCAAAGGTGATCCGCTCGCTGTTCGAAAGTTTCGGATAGTCGCGCAGCGCCCCCAGCAGCTCGGCGATGTTCCAGCGCTTGTTGATCGGCACCAGCTGGTCGCGCACCGCATCCGTGGTGGCGTGGAAGCTGACGGCAAGCTGGCAGCCGATCTCCTCGGCGGTGCGGGCGATTTCGGGCACCACGCCGCTGGTGGAAAGGGTGATGCGGCGGCGGCCGAGCGCGATTCCCTCGCCGTCCATCACCACGCGCATCGCATCGCGCACGTTGTCGAAGTTGTAGAGCGGCTCTCCCATGCCCATCAGGACGATGTTCGACACCAGCCTTTCGCCGGTGGCGCCTTCGCCGGGCTGGGGCCATTCGTTCAGGTCGTCGCGCGCCAGCATCACCTGGCCGACGATCTCGCCCGCCGTCAGGTTGCGCACCAGTTTCTGCGTGCCGGTGTGGCAGAAGGAACAGGTCAGCGTGCAGCCGACCTGGGACGAGACGCAGAGCGTGCCGCGCCCTTCCTCGGGGATATAGACGACCTCGACCTCATGCCCGCCGGCGATGCGGACAAGGTATTTGCGGGTGCCGTCGGCGCTGATCTGCCGGTTGACGACCTCGGGCACCGCGATGTCGAACCGTTCGGCCAGGAGCGCGCGGTAGTCCTTGGCAAGGTTGGTCATCGCCGCGAAATCGCGCACGCCCCAGTGATAGACCCATTGCCAGATCTGGCCGACGCGCATCTTCGCCTGCTTTTCCGGCGTGCCGGCTGCGATCAGCGCGGCGCGAAGGCCGTCGCGCGTCAGGCCGACGATGTTAGTCCGGCCGGTGTCCGGCAGCTTGCGGGGCAGGGTCAGGACGTCCTGCGTGATCGGCGCAGTCGGGGTATCCATGGGCAGATCCTTGGGTCGGGCCTTGCTACAGGCGATCTGGTATCGCGCGGATATAGGCGATTCCCGGGCAAAAGAAAACGCCCCGGAAGACCGGGGCGCGCATCGGCCTGGAACCGGGATTACTGGCAGCGGGTGGCGGCGTCTTCCATGGCGGCGGTAAAGCCGCGCAGGCTGAACGTGTCGCGGGTGTTGGTGCCCTTGCCGGAAACCCCGGTGATCACCGCATCCGACCCGGCCTTCAGTGCCGCCAGAAGCGCCGCATCATCCGCGGCGCTGCCCGGCCAGGCCCATTCGCCATCGGTGAACAGGTCGAAGGCCTTGCCGCCGACATCGACCTTGACCGTCGATCCGCCGGCGAAAGGATAGCCGCCGGTGAAGGAAATCTCGCCCGGCTTGCCGGGGCGGAAGGTGACGAACAGAAGGATGTCGCCGCGGCGGACCGAGACCGGGGCGCCGTCACGCGAATTCACCGATTCCTTCGGTTTCGACACGCCCCAGCATTCCTTGGGGTTTTCCTCGACGAACACGTTCCAGTCGGTCAGGGTCGCGACGCGGTTGGTGGATTCCTGCGCGAAACCCGTGCCCGCGGCGCCGGTGATGGTCAGCGAAAACGCGACGGCCCCAAGAGCCCGGCGGTGGAAGGAAGTCATGTCTGACGCAGCCTCCAAGCTGTCTTTTGCCTCTGCCCCACGGCCCGTTCGGACTTTGGTCCTTTTTCGGCTGGCGGGGGCGCACTGAACCCGATACGTCACCTTTACGCAAAAACGCCAATAGGCGAAAGCCCCGTGGGCGTAAAATCGCATATCTGTGACGGAGGAAGGCCATGGCCAGGGTCGATCAGGGCGCGGTTCCGATGGCCGAGGTCTGGCGGGGCGGGGTGCTGGAAGGCACCCATCTGGGCCATGCGGTGATCTGCGATGCGAAGGGCATCGTCGAGGCCTGGGGCAACCCTGATGCGGTAATCTTCCCCCGGTCGTCGTGCAAGATGATCCAGGCGCTGCCGCTTCTGGAAACCGGCGCCGCCGCGGCGCGGGGCCTGACCGATGCACATCTGGCGCTGGCCTGCGCCAGCCATCAGGGCGCGCATCTGCATGTCGACATGGCCGGCCGCTGGATCGCCGACCTGGGCCTGACCGAGGCCGACCTGCGCTGCGGTTCGCATGAACCGTTGGACCATGACGAACGCGACCGGCTGATCCGCGCCGGCGACCGTCCCTGCCAGCTGCACAACAACTGTTCGGGCAAGCATTCGGGCTTCCTGACCGTGGTGCAGCACCTGAAGGCCGGGCCGGAATATGTGGAAATCGACCATCCCCTTCAGGTGGCGATCCGCGACGCGACCGAGGAGGTGACGGGGGAAACCGTGGCCGGCTGGGGCGTCGACGGCTGTTCGGCGCCGAACTTCGCGACAAGCGTCGCCGGCCTTGCCGGCGCGATGGCGAAATTCGCCACGGCGCGCGAAGGGCAGGGCGCGCGTGCCGATGCGATGGCGCGGCTGGCGCGGGCGATGGCCACCTACCCCGAACTTGTCGCCGGCGAGGGCCGCGCCTGCACCGAGCTGATGCGGGCCATGGGCGGCAAGGTGGCGATCAAGACCGGGGCCGAGGCGGTCTTCGTGGCGATCGTCCCCGAAAAGGGGCTGGGGATCGCGCTGAAGATCGTCGACGGCAATTCCCGCGCCTCCGAAGCGGCGATTGCGGCGCTGCTGGTGCGGCTGGGCGTGCTGGATGCGGGCCATCCGGCGACGGTCCGGCGGCTGCGTCCGGTGCAGAAGAACTGGCGCGGGATCGCCACCGGCGAGATCAGGGTCGCACCTTCCTTCGTGTAACGGCCCGGCGGACGGCAGGTCGACGGCGCGCTTGATTTGCCGGGCAAAGCACGGCAGGCTTCGGCCATGAACATGGAAGCGCCCGTCCCATTTCCGCCGGGGCGGATCATCGAGCAGGTGGCCTTCGACCGGCGGGAGCTTTCGGTGATCCTACGCCTTTACGGCCAGATGGTTGCTGCCGGCGAATGGCGCGACTACGGGCTGTCGTTCGGCCGCGAGGCCGCCATTTTCGCCGTCTTCCGCCGCACCGCCGAGACGCCGCTTTACCGGATCGAGAAGCGCCCGAAGCTGCGCGGCCGGCAGGGGATGTATGCCGTCCTGGCCGAGGCCGGGCAGGTGCTGCGCCGCGGCCACGACCTGACCGCCGTCCTGAAGGTGCTGGAGCGCAAGCTGATCCGCCCGGTGGAGTGAGTTCAGGCGCCATTGCCGGCTTCGACGGAAGCTTCGTCTGCCATGCAGGACCGCCCGTGGCTTGCCACGGGCAGCGCCCGACCCGCCCCCCACGGGGCGGGCGCTTCTCGCCCACCCCGCCGGGTCGGGCGCTGCCCTTCGTCCGGGGTTCGGTCGATGCAATGCCAGGTTGACCGGCCTCAGGGCCGGCGCAGCGCCGCCACCGGCAGGCCGTTCTCCCGCTCGATCCTTGTGATGGCGCCAGACAGGCTTTCCTCGATCACCGACATGGTGAAGCCGGTCGAGTGGATGATCGTATCCGGCCCGGTCAGCAGGGCGACATGGCCCTTCCAGAACACCAGGTCGCCGGATTGCAGCGGGGCGCCGGCGGGAATCTCGGTGCCGACGGCCTGCTGCAGATCGCTGTCGCCGGGGCAGGCGATGCCGCAGGCGTGCAGCGACAGCTGGACAAGGCCCGAACAATCCAGCCCCGCGACCGCGTTTCCGGCCCAGAGATAGGGCGCGTGCAGGAACATCCGCGCGACCGTCACCGGATCGCTGGCCGGTTGGTCCAGCGGCGCAAGGTGGCCGGCGGGGATGAAGCCGGCCGTCGTCCCGGCCCATTTGCCATCATCCGACAGCAGGCGGACGCGGCTGTTCAGGTAAAGCGGCTGCCGCACCTCGGCCTGCGCCTTCGGGGCGGCATAGGCATGGGTCGCGGGCAGGGAAACCCGGTGCGTCGCCGCCTCGGGTGCGGCCAGCGCGGTTTCGGCGAGCCAGCCGCAATAGCCGTCCTTCGCGGCGATGACGAAGGCATGGCCATCGCGCCGGTCGATCACCGTGACTGCGTCGCCGTAAAGCAGCGTCCGGTCCACCGGCCCGGCGGGGGCCTTCAGCAGCGGCGCAAGGGCCGCGGAAACGCGGGCGGCGTCGCCTTCCACCAGCGGCACATCGGCGATGCGGCCTTTCAGCGAGACATGGCCGACCCGGCCCGAGAACGGGGTGATCCTGCGGTCCATCGTCATAGCCCCAGCATTTCCGGCAGCGCCAGCAGGACGGCGCGCGCGCCCTGGCCGGCGCCGCCCTTGGGCCGGGCGGGGGCATCCGCCGGCACATGGCCGTAGATGTCGAAATGCATGTAGCGCGGATGGTCGGCGAAGCGGCGCAGGAACAGCGCCGCCGTGGTCGCCCCGGCAAAGCCGAAGCCGGGGGCGTTGTCGAGGTCGGCGATCCCGGGTTCGATGACCGCCTCATACGGGTCGTGGAAGGGCATCCGCCAGACCGGATCGAACCCGGCCTTCGCCGCCCTTTCCAGCGCGGCGGCCATCCCGTCGTCCTGCGCCCAGAAGGGGGCAAGGTCGGGGCCGACGGCCACGCGCGCGGCCCCGGTCAGCGTCGCCATCGAGAGGATCGCGTCAACCTCTTCCTCGGCCGCGTAGGCCAGCGCGTCGCCCAGCACAAGCCGGCCCTCGGCGTCGGTATCGTTGACCTCGACCGTCAGGCCCTTGCGGCTGGTCAGGATGTCCTTCGGCTTCTGCGCGTTGCCGGCGATCACATTCTCGACCGCCGGGATCAGGACGCGCAGGCGCAGCGGCAGGCCAAGCTGCATGATCATCTGCGCAAGGCCCATGACGGTGGCCGCGCCGCCCATGTCCTTCTTCATCAGGCTCATGCCGCTGGACGGCTTGATGTTCAGCCCGCCGGTGTCGAAGCAGACGCCCTTGCCGACCAGTGTCAGCCGCGGGCCGGCGCTGCCCCAGCGCAGGTCCAGCAGCCGGGGCGCGCGCGGGCTGGCGCGGCCGACGGCGTGGATCATCGGGAAGTTCTGCGCCAGCAGGTCATCGCCGCGGATGACGCTGGTGGCGGCGCCGAAGCGTTCGGCCAGGGCCACGAAGGCCGCCTCGAGCTGGTCCGGCCCCATGTCCTGCGCGGGGGTGTTGATCAGGTCGCGGGTCAGGAACTCACCCGCGGCCATGGCGGCGATCCGCGCCGCGTCGATGCCGGCGGGCGCCTTCAGCATCGGCAGCGCCGCGGCGGCCTTGCCCGGGCGATAGCGGTCGAACCGGTAGGACGCGAGAAGCCAGCCCAGCGCCGCCTCTTCGGCCAGCGCCCCGGTGGCGGCGCCCTCGATGTGCCAGGTGCCGGCCGGCAGGCCCGCAACCGCCTTGGCCAGGCCGAAACGGGTGCGCTGGCGCGCCTTCTGGGTGCCAAGCCCGGCGACGGCGCCGGCGACCGTGCCATCGGCGGCGGGCAGCAGGCGCAGATCGCCCAGGCCGGCCTCGAACCCCGTCGCCGTCAGCCAGCGGGCCGCGGCTTGCCCCAGCCTGTCGCCAAGGGCGGCCACGCCGTCCGGTTCAACCAGATGCAGCGGAAGGGACGGGGCGGCGGGGTCGGCAAAGCGCGGGGTCATCGTCAGGTCCGGTCAGGGGTGTCGGCGCCAACCCTAGCCGCAAGCGCGATGGCCGCAAGGGCCGCTAGAATTCACCCGACTGGCCGGCAATGCCGCGCGGGCAGGCCAACGAGCGTTCGGCGACCCGAACCAGTCGTGCCCAGACGGCGGCGAAGGCGGTGGAATCGCCGGCGTCGAGACAGGTTTCGACATCGGCGGCGACGCCGGCCAGCGTTTCCATCCCCAGTTCGCCGGCCCGGCAGCGCAGCCGCTGCAGCGGCGCCGCCAGACCGCCAAGGTCATGCGCCGTGACCTGCGCCGCAAGGCCGGCCATCGCCCGCGCCAATTGCATCAGCGCACGGGCGACCAGTTCGTCGGCAACCGTTGCGCCCAGATTGCGGTAGATCGCGGCGATCGCCGCGGCGTCCTGGCGAATCCGTTCCTGCGGCGCCAGCACCGTTATCTTGTCCATTCCTGCACCCACACGTCCACAACACCCGGGGCAAGGCTAGCCGCCCCTTGCTTTCCGCATTGCTAAGTGCGGCCGGGCTTGCCGCGGGATTGCCGCTCGCATTTTCTGCGAATGCACGATAGCGTCGCGCGCCGGACCGGCCGACCGGACCCGGCGCACGCCACAGGAGCCCGCGATGATCAATGCCCGCCCGCTTCCGAACTACCTGATCCAGCGTTTCCAGGGCTGGCGCGCGACGGCCTATCAGGAAAACCGCGCCTGGTATCGCCGGCTGGCCGAAAGCGGCCAGCATCCCCGGGCGATGGTGATTTCCTGCTGCGACAGCCGGGTGCATGTCACCTCGATCTTCGGCGCGGACGAGGGCGAATTCTTCATTCACCGCAACATCGCCGGGCTGGTGCCGCCCTATACGCCGGACGGCAAGAACCACGGCACCTCAGCCGCGGTGGAATATGCCGTCACCTCGCTGGGGGTGGCGCATATCGTGGTCCTGGGCCATTCCAACTGCGGCGGGGTGAAGGGATGCCATGACATGTGCACCGGCCATGCCCCGCAGCTTGAGGAGCAGACGAGTTTTGTCGGCCGCTGGATGGATATCCTGCGTCCCGGATTCGAGCGGGTATCGCACCTGCCGCCCGAGACGATCCTGCCGGCGCTGGAAAAGCAGGCGGTGCTGACCAGCCTTGAAAACCTGATGACCTTCCCTTTCGTCGCCGATGCGGTCGAGGACGAACGGCTGACGCTGCACGGGCTCTGGACCGATACCGGCGAGGGCGGGCTTGAACATTATGATCCCGGCCGCGGCGGGTTCGTGCCGGTGTGACCAAGCACGCCGGGAATGCCGGCGACGCGGGCCCCTTCACCTCTGGCAGGGCCGGTGCTAGGCAGGCCGCGCCATGACACGCCCCCAGAACACCCGCCTTGGCATCTGGCTGATGATCGCCACCAGCGCGGTCTTTGCCGTGCAGGACGCGCTTTCGCGCCATCTGGGCGAGGCGACGAATGCCTACATGGTGGTGACCGTCCGCTTCTGGTTCATGGCGGCCTTCGTGCTGGCGGTGTCCGCCCGGATGCCCGGCGGCATCGCCGCCGCCGCCCGCACGGCGCATCCGGCGATCCAGTCCATACGGGCGCTGCTGCTGATCGCCGAAGTCTGCGTGATGGTCATCGCCTTCGTGAAACTTGGCCTGATCGAGACCCATGCCGTCTTCGTCTGCTATCCGCTGCTTGTGTCGGCGCTGTCGGGGCCGATCCTGGGCGAGAAGGTGGGCTGGCGGCGCTGGGCGGCGGTGCTGGTCGGCTTTGCGGGCGTGCTGGTCATCCTGCAGCCCGGAAGCGGCGTCTTCAGCGTCTGGGCGCTGTTCCCCTTCGCCTCGGCCCTGATGTTCGCGGTCTACGGCCTTCTGACGCGCTACGTCGCCCGGCGGGACGCGCCCGCGGTCAGCTTCTTCTGGACGGGCATCGTCGGGGCCATCGGCATCACCCCGTTCGGCCTGATGCACTGGCAGGCGATGTCGGGCCCGGACTGGGCGCTGATGAGCCTCTTGTGCTGCACCGCCGTGCTGGGCCACGGCCTTCTGATCAAGGCCTATGACGTGGCCGAGGCCAGCGCGATCCAGCCCTTCGCCTATTTCCAGCTGCCTTTCGTGTCGCTTCTGGGGTTCATGCTGTTTTCCGAAACGCTGCGGCCCAATGTCGTGATCGGGGCGGCGATCGTGGTTGCCGCCGGATTGTTCACCCTGTGGCGGCAGCGCGTCCGCGGCATAGAGACGCCGCAGGGTTAGGCGTTGCCGCGGCCACCGGCGGCGCGTAAAACGCCGCCACGACCCGGGGCACGACCCGGAAGGAGATGACAATGCCAGCCCCGAAACCCGTGGTCCTGTGCATCCTTGACGGCTGGGGCATCGGACCGGACCCGGCCGTTTCCGCCCCTGCGCAGGCAAGGGTGCCGACGTTCAACCGGCTGTGGCAGAGCTGCCCGCATGCGGCGCTGGTCACCTTCGGGCCGGACGTGGGCCTGCCGACCGGGCAGATGGGCAATTCCGAGGTCGGGCACACGAACATCGGCGCGGGGCGCGTGGTGGCGATGGACCTGGGCCAGATCGACCTGGCGATCGAGGACGGAAGTTTCGCCACCGTGCCGGCCCTGCGCGAATTCATCGCAGCGCTGCAGGCGTCGGGCGGGACGGCACATCTGGCGGGGCTCGCCTCGCCCGGCGGGGTGCATGCGCATCAGGCGCATCTGATCGAGGCGGCGCGGATCATCGCCGCCGAAGGCGTGCCGGTCGCCATCCACGCCTTCACCGACGGGCGCGACGTGGCCCCGACATCCGCTGCCGCACAGATCGCCGAGATCGAGGCGGCGCTGCCGCCCCGCGCGCGCATCGTGACGGTGACCGGGCGCTATTTCGCCATGGACCGCGACAACCGCTGGGAGCGGGTGGCCGAGGCCTATCACGCGATCGTCCATGGCCGCGGGCAGGCGGTGGCGGCCAGCCCGGGCGAGGCGCTGGTGCAGGCCTATGCCGCGGGCAAGACCGACGAATTCGTGCCGGCAACGGTCGTCGGCGACTATGCCGGGATGCGGGATGGCGACGGGCTGTTCTTCCTGAACTTCCGCGCCGACCGCGCGCGCGAGATACTGGCCGCCATCGGCGATCACGGCTTCTCCGCCTTCGACACCGGCCCGCGGCCGAAGCTGGCGGCGCGGCTGGGGATGGTCGATTACTCCGAGGCGCACAACGCCTACATGACGACGATGTTCCCCAAGCAGGACATTGCCAACACGCTGGGCGAATGGGTGGCCAGCCGCGGGCTGACGCAGTTCCGGCTGGCCGAGACCGAGAAATATCCGCATGTGACCTTCTTCCTGAACGGCGGTCGCGAGACGCCCTTCCCGGGCGAGGACAGGGCGATGCCGAAATCGCCCAAGGTCGCGACCTATGACCTGCAGCCCGAGATGAGCGCGCCCGAGGTTTCCGACCGGCTCGTCGAGGCGATCGGCAAGCGGTATGACCTGATCGTCGTCAACTATGCCAACCCCGACATGGTGGGCCACACCGGCAGCCTTCCCGCCGCGATCAAGGCCTGCGAGGCCGTGGATGCCGGCCTGACCCGCGCCGTCGCGGCGCTGGAAGGGGTGGAGGGCGCGATGGTGATCTGCGCCGACCACGGCAATTGCGACGTCATGGTCGATCCGGTGACGGGCCAGCCGCACACCGCGCATACGACCAACCCGGTGCCGGTGATCCTGGTCGGGGGTCCGGCGGGGGCCAGCCTGCGCAACGGCCGGCTGGCCGATCTTGCGCCGACCATCCTGCAGCTGATGGGCCTGCCGCAGCCGCCCGAGATGACCGGACAAAGCCTGATCGCATGAAGCTTCGCGCCGCCGTCCTTGCGCTTGGCCTTTGCGCCGGTGCCGCCCTTGCCGACACGATGGCGGATCAGGCGGCCAGGGCCTCGGCCAACCTGACCGCGGCCATCGCGGCGCTGCAGGAGGCGACCGGCGCGCGCGACCGGGTGACGGCGCTGACCCAGACGATCCGCGCCTACGAGGAGGGGCTGGCCGCCGTGCGCGAGGCGCTGCGTCAGGCGCAGATCCGCGAGGCGACGCTGAGGCTGTCGTTCGACGCCAAGCGCGAGCGGATCACTCAGCTTCTGGCGGTGCTGGCGCGGATGGAGCAGAGCCCCGGGCCGCTTCTCCTGCTGCATCCGGCGGGGCCCTTGGGCACCGCGCGCTCGGCGATGGTGCTTTCCGAGGTGACGCCGGGGCTGCAGGTCGAGGCCGATGCGCTGAAGGCCGAGTTGCAGGAGCTTGCCGATCTCAGGGCGCTGCAGGTGGCGGCGTCGGAAACGCTGGACCGGGGCCTGCAGACCGCGCAGGAGGCGCGGACGGCGCTGTCCAAGGCGGTGTCGGAACGGACCGACCTGCCCCGGCGCTTCACCGAAGACCCGGCGGTGCTTGCGGAACTGCTGGCATCGTCGGAAACGCTGGAATCCTTCGCCGCCGGGCTGGCCCTGTCCGGGGCCGGCGCCGTCGATGCGCAGTCCTTCGCCGCGGCGATGGGAACGCTGCCGCTGCCGGTGATGGGCACGCTGATCCGCCTGCCCGACGAGGCGGACGCCGCCGGCGTGCGCCGCCCGGGCATGACGCTGGCGACGCGGCCGCACGCGCTTGTCACCGCGCCCTGGCCGGCGACCATCCGCTACCTTGGCCCGCTTCTCGACTACGGAAATGTGATCGTGGTCGAGCCGGGGGACGGCTATCTTATGGTTCTCGCCGGGCTTGGCACCGTCTATGGCGAGGTCGGAGAGGTTGTCGCGGCCGGTGCGCCGCTGGGCCTGATGGGCGGGCAGGATATGGTATCGGCCGATCCCGGCGCGGTGCCGGATGTCGGCACTGGTGCGCAGGATACGGAATCGCTTTACTTGGAACTGAGACTGGGCGCTTCTCCGGTGGACCCGACCGAATGGTTCGCCGCGACCGCCACGACCGGAGAATGAGATCGCAATGAAGAAGCTTGTGTTGGCCGCCGTCGGCGGGTCGCTTGCCGGGGTGCTCCTGACCAGCCAGGTCGGGCCGCTGATCGCCGAGGAGGCCGGGCGTGACAGTTCGGTCTACGAACAGCTTGATCTTTTCGGCAACATCTTCGAACGCATCCGCGCCCAGTATGTTGAACCGGTCGAGACCGAAAAGCTGGTCGAGGCTGCGATCAACGGGATGCTCACCTCGCTTGACCCGCATTCCGCCTATCTGTCCGCGAAGGATTTCGAGGACATGCAGGTGCAGACCAAGGGCGAATTCGGCGGCCTCGGGATCGAGGTCACGCAGGAAGAGGGCTTCGTCAAGGTGATCTCGCCCATGGACGGGACGCCGGCCGACAAGGCGGGCATCCAGGCCGGCGACTTCATCACCCATGTGAACGGCGAGCCGATCCTTGGGCTGACGCTGGATGTCGCCGTCGAACTGATGCGCGGCCCGGTTGGAAGCGAGATCATCATCACCGTGGTGCGCGAGGGCACGCCCGAGCCGTTCGACGTGTCGATCATCCGCGACACGATCAAGCTGACGGCGGTGAAGGGCCGGGTCGTCGGCAAGGTGGCCGTGCTGCGGATCACCACGTTCAACGACCAGACCACCCCCGGCGTGGTCGACGAGCTGAACAAGATGGTCGAGGAACTGGGCGGGCCGGACAAGCTTGAAGGCGTGGTCATCGACCTGCGCAACAACCCCGGCGGCCTCTTGAACGAGGCGATCTCGGTTTCCGACGCCTTCCTTGAAACCGGCGAGATCGTCTCGACCCGCGGCCGCAACCCGCAGGACGGCGAACGGTTCAACGCCACGCCCGGCGACATGATCGGCGGCAAGCCGATCGTCGTGCTGATCAACGGCGGTTCCGCCTCGGCCTCGGAAATCGTGACCGGCGCGCTGCAGGACCATCACCGCGCCATCGTCGTGGGCACCAAGAGCTTTGGCAAGGGATCGGTGCAGACGCTGATCCCGATCAAGGGCGACGGGGCGATGCGGCTGACCACGGCGCGGTATTACACGCCCTCGGGCCGGTCGATCCAGGCGCTGGGCATCTCGCCCGACATCGTGGTGACCCAGCCGGTCAAGCCGCCGGGCGAGATGCCGGCCGAACCGGCAAGCGAAACCACCGCCAAGGACCGGAGCGAGGCCGATCTTCGCGGTGCGATCACCAATGATTCGATGACCGAGGACGAGCGTCGGCTCTATCTGGAAGAACAGGCCGCCGCCGAGGAAAGCGCCAAGCTGCGGGACGAGGATTACCAGCTGGCCTATGCCGTCGACATCCTGAAAGGCCTGACGACGATCGCGCCGCGCGAAAACTGACCATGGCGAACGACCTGCCCTATCGGCCCTGCGTGGGCGTGATGCTGGTGAACCGCGAGGGCCTGGTCTTCGCGGGCCAGCGGATCGACAGCGAAAGCCCGGCCTGGCAGATGCCGCAGGGCGGGATCGACGGGGACGAGAAGCCTTCGGATGCCGCCTACCGCGAGCTGTGGGAGGAAACCGGCGTCACCCGCGATCTGGTGAAGAAGGTGGCCAAGACGCATGGTTGGGTGACCTACGACCTGCCGCCCGAACTGCTGGGCAAGGTCTGGGGTGGCAAGTTCCGCGGGCAGAAGCAGAAATGGTTCCTGTTCCGCTTCCTGGGCGAGGATGACCAGATCCGCATCGCCACCGAACATCCCGAATTCTCGACCTGGCGCTGGATCGACGTCGACGAGATGATCGCGGCGATCGTCCCCTTCAAGCGCGCGGTCTATGAGGAAGTGATCCGCAGCTTCCGCGCCTACCTGGCCTGAGGCGGCGCGGCACCTGAACGGCGTTGACGCGCCCGCCGGTTCGCGGCAAGCCTTCGCGCCGGGGAAGGGCGAGGGGACATGCAGGCAGACTGGATCGCGGCAGACTGGGGCACGTCGAACCTGCGGGTCTGGGCGATGGCGGCGGATGGCCGCATCCTGGCCGAGGCCGGGTCTGATCAGGGCATGGGCAAGCTGCCGCCCGAGGGGTTTGAACCGGCGCTTCTGCATCTGGTGGAACCCTGGCTTGGTCCGGGGGTGACCCCGGTCATCGCCTGCGGCATGGTCGGTGCCCGGCAGGGCTGGGTCGAGGCGCGCTATCGCCCGGTGCCCTGCACGCCGCTGGACGGCGACATGCTGACCGCGGCGCCGGTGCAGGACGCGCGGCTGCGGGTGCTGATCGCGCCGGGCCTTTCCCAGGCGCAGCCGGCCGATGTGATGCGGGGCGAGGAAACGCAGATCGCCGGCGCGCTGGCGCTGAACCCCGGGTTCGACGGCGTGTTGTGCCTGCCCGGCACCCATTCCAAATGGGCCCATGTCAGCGCGGGCGAGGTGGTCAGTTTCCAGACCTTCATGACCGGCGAGATGTTCGATCTTCTGGCGCGCCAGTCGGTGCTGCGGCACGGGTTGCAGGGCGCAGACGCGGCGGCGGACGACGCCGCCTTCGACGCGGCGGTGTCGGATGCGCTTTCACGGCCCGAGCGGCTGGCGGCGCGACTGTTTTCGCTGCGGGCCGAGGGGCTGCTTGATGGGCTGTCGCCGGCAACGGCGCGATCGCGGCTTTCGGGTTTGCTGATCGGCGCCGAACTGGCGGCATCGCGGCCCTACTGGCTGGGCCAGCCGGTGGCTCTGGTCGGATCGCCGCGCCTCTCGGCGGCCTATGCGCGCGCGCTGGCGGCGCAGGGCGTGATGGCCCGCATCCTTGACGGCACGGCCTCAACGCTGGCCGGCCTTGCCTCGCTTCGTTCCCGACCAAGGGGTTGATCTGATGACACACCGCCCGCTGATCGCCATCCTGCGCGGGATCACCCCCGACGATGCGGTTCCCGTGGCCACGGCCCTGATCGGCGCCGGGATCACGCGGATCGAGGTGCCGCTGAATTCGCCCCATCCGATGCGGTCGATCGCCGCCATGGCGCATGACCTTGGCCGGCAGGCGCAGATCGGCGCGGGCACCGTCCTTGCCCCCGATGAGGTGCGCGAGGTGCAGTCGGCCGGTGGCAGGCTGATCGTCTCGCCCAACACCGACCCGGCGGTGATCGCCGAGGCGCGGCGGCTGGGTCTGGACAGCTGGCCCGGGGTGATGACGCCCAGCGAATGTTTCGCCGCGCTGAAGGCGGGTGCTTCGGGGCTGAAGCTGTTCCCGGGCAGCCTGATCGGGCCTGACGGGCTGAAGGCGATCCGCGCCGTGCTGCCCAAGGGGACGCAGGTCTATGCCGTGGGCGGCGCGGGGCCGGCGAATTTCGCCGACTGGATCGCCGCCGGGGCCGACGGTTTCGGCATCGGCACCGCGCTTTACACCCCGGGCCTGTCGCCGGCCGAGGTTGCCACCCGCGCTCGCGCCATCGTGGCCGCATGGGAGGCGGCGGCATGATCTGGGACCATCGCGCCTGCGAACTGGGCGAGGGCGCCTTCTGGCACCCCGAGCGCGGGCAGTTCTGGTGGTTCGATATCCTCAAGGGCGTGCTGCACAGCCGCGACGGGGCGGAAGGGATTTCCTTCGCCTTGCCCGAGATGGTTTCGGCGATGGGCTGGGCCACGCCCGACATTGCGGTGGTGGCGGGGGAAAGCGGGCTCTGGCGGGTGAACCTTGGCGACGGGTCGCACCGGATGCTGGCGCCGGTGGCGGCGGGCCAGCCGGCCACGCGGTCGAACGACGGGCGGGCCGACCGGCAGGGCGGGTTCTGGTGGGGCACGATGGGCAAGCGGGGCGGCGGCGATCCGGGGTTTGGCGCGATCTGGCGCTGGCATCAGGGCCGGGTGCGCTGCCTGTTTCCCGGTCTGACGATCCCCAATTCCATCTGCTTTTACCCCGATGGCCGGACGGCCTATTTCTCGGACACGCTGACCCACAAGGTGAACCGCGTCGCGCTGGATGCCGAGGGTTGGCCGCTGGGGGCGCCGCAGGTGTTCCTTGACCTGACGGCCGAGGGCCTGCTGCCCGATGGCGCGACGGTCGATGCCGAGGGTTGCCTCTGGGTCGCGCAATGGGGTGCGGGGCGGGTCGCCCGCCATGCGCCCGACGGGCGGTTCCTTTCCGCCGTTGCCGTCGACGCCCCGCATTCGTCCTGCCCGGCCTTCGGCGGGCCGGACCTGACCACGCTGTTCGTGACGACCGCTCGGGAAGGGATGGCGCCAGAGGCATTGGTCGCCTGCCCGGACGCCGGCAAGGTCTTTGCGCTGGAAGGCGCGGGCCGCGGCCTGCCGGAACCCGCCGTCAGGCTCTAACCGTCAGGAACGCCGCCGCCGCGGGACCAAGCGTCAGCGTGCCGTCCGCAAGCGTCGCGTTCAGCATCGGCCCGGCGGGTGCCATGCCCTGCAGGGACAGTCCCATCGTTCCCGGCGACAGGTTGAAGATGCAGAGCACCGCCCCCGCCCCCTCGCCGCGCTGGAAGGCCAGCACCGGGTCGGGCGTATCCAGAAACCGCGTCGCGCCGGTTCGCAGCGCAGGCGTCCGGCGGCGGAAGGCCAGCATCGCGCGGTAGTGTTCCAGCACCGAATCCGCCCGCCGTGCCTGCCCGGCGACGTTGCGCGCCAGTTGCGGCGCCTTCACCGGCAGCCAGGGCGTGCCGGTGGTGAAGCCGCCCTGCGCCGTCCCGTCCCAGACCATCGGCGTGCGGGTGCCGTCACGCCCCATGGGTGCCGGCCAGAAGGCGATGCCCTGCGGATCGGTCAGTTCATCGAACGTCAGTTCGGTATCGGTCTGGCCCAGCTCGTCACCCTGCCAGAGGCAGACAGAGCCCTGGATCGACAGCAACAGGCACGCCGCCTGTTTCGCCACCGTGTCGCTGTCGGGGCCGAAGGCGGCCCAGCGGCCGGCGTGGCGGGGCACGTCGTGGTTGGAAAAGGCCCACATCGGCCAGCCGTCCGGGGCGCCGGCGAAGAACCCTTCAATCCGGTTGCGGAAGAAGGCGGGGGCATAGTCCTTGCCCAGCATTTCAAAGCTGTAGCACTGGTGCAGCCGCCCGGGCGCCGAATATTCGCCCATCATGCGGATGGCATGGTGGCTTTCGCCGACCTCACCCACCGACGCCGCGCCGTATTCGTCCAAGAGCGCGCGGATGCGCGACAGCCAGGCCAGGTTTTCCGGCCGGTTCTTGTCGAACAGGTGATACTGCATGCCGTAGGGGCTGGCTTCGGGTTCGTCCTTGTCGCGCCAGTCGGCCGGGTTGTCGCGCAGAAGCGGATCGTGGAAGAAATAGTTCACCGTGTCGAAGCGGAACCCGTCGACACCGCGATCCAGCCAGAAGCGCAGCACCGACAGGGCCCAGTCCTGCACAGCGGGGTTGTGATAGTTGAAATCCGGCTGCTCGGTCAGGAAGTTGTGCATGTAGAACTGCCGGCGGCGGCCGTCCCATGTCCAGGCCGGGCCGCCGAAGACCGAAAGCCAGTTGGTCGGCGGGGTGCCGTCGTGGTTCGGGTCGGCCCAGACATACCAGTCGGCCCTGGGTCCGCTGCGGCTGGCGCGGCTTTCGGCGAAGAACGGGTGCCGGTCCGAGGAATGGGACAACACCTGGTCGATCACCACCTTCAGGCCCAACCCGTGCGCGGTGGCGACCAGCGCGTCGAAATCGGCCAGCGTGCCGAAGACCGGATCGACGCCCGTATAGTCCGACACGTCATAGCCCATGTCCTTCATCGGGCTGGTGAAGAAGGGCGACAGCCAGACCGCGTCGACGCCAAGCCCGGCCAGATAGGGCAGGCGCGCGGTGATGCCGGGCAGGTCGCCCACGCCGTCACCGTCCGAATCCTGAAAGCTGCGGGGATAGACCTGATAGGTGACCGCCCCTTTCCACCAGTCGCTCAATTCCGCCCCCGTCTTGCCGCGCGGCTATCATGGCGGCCATTTCCGCCAATGGCGAGGCCCGGCCGTTCCGCCAGGCATCACCGGGCAAACTTGTCTGCATCACAATTCAGCATTTGACGCTGCCGGCCCGCGGGTTCACCTTCCGGCCCGCGCGAAAGGATGCCCCATGACCACTTCGAAGGCCCCGCTCATCACCCCCGTCCTGATTGCCGGTTCGGTGATCCTGATGATCGGCTTTGCGGTCCGCGCCAGTTTCGGCGTGTTCCAGATTCCGGTGGCCGAGGAATTCGGCTGGGCACGCAGCGAATTCTCGCTGGCGATCGCCATCCAGAACCTGGCCTGGGGCATCGGGCAGCCGCTGTTCGGCGCCATCGCCGAGCGGTTCGGCGACCGCAAGGCGATCATCGGCGGGGCGGTGCTTTACGCGCTGGGGCTGGTGCTTTCGGCCTATTCCTATGAACCCTGGCAGCATCAGTGGCTGGCAATCCTTGTGGGCTTCGGCATCGCCGGCACCGGGTTCGGGGTGATCCTTGCCATCGTCGGCCGGGCCGCGGCGCCGGAACACCGGTCGATGGCCCTGGGCATCGGCACCGCCGCCGGGTCCGCCGGGCAGGTGTTCGGTGCGCCGACGGCGGAATTCCTGCTGCAGTTCTACACCTGGCACACGGTCTTCCTGATCTTCGCCGTGGTGATCCTGCTGACGCTGTTCGCGCTGCCCTTCATCCGTTCGCCCCATGTCGCCAGCCGGGCCGAGCTGGAAGAGACGCTGGGCCAGGTTCTGGTCAAGGCGATCAAGGATCCGTCCTACACGCTGATCTTCCTTGGCTTCTTCTCCTGCGGCTATCAGCTGGCCTTCATCACCGCGCATTTCCCGGCCATGGTGACCGAGCTTTGCGGCGCACCCAGCCCGAACGGCCTGCTGTCCGCGGTGGGGATCACCACATCCTCGGCGCTGGGGGCAGTCTCGATCGCGGTGATCGGGCTTTTCAACATCATGGGCACGATCACGGCCGGCTGGCTGGGCAAGCGCTATACCAAGAAGTACCTGCTGGCGGCGATCTACGTCGGCCGGACCGTCGCGGCGGCGGTGTTCATCCTGCTGCCGATCACGCCGACCTCGGTCCTGGTCTTTTCGGCGGTGATGGGGTCGCTCTGGCTGGCGACGGTGCCGCTGACCAGCGGCCTTGTCGCCCATATCTACGGGCTGCGCTACATGGGCACGCTTTACGGCTTCGTGTTCCTGTCGCACCAGATCGGCGGTTTCCTTGGCGTCTGGCTGGGCGGCCGGATGTATGACCTGAACGGCGACTATACGCTGGTCTGGTGGATCGGCGTGGGCGTGGGGGCGTTCTCGGCCATCGTCCACCTGCCGATCCGCGAACGGTCGATGACGCCGCAGGCGGCCTGAGGGCGGCCGCTACTCCTGCGGCATTGGCATGACGATCAGGATTTCAAGGTCGCGCGTCGGCGTGTAGCCGGTCTTCTCGACGACAAAGGTCGTCGGCCCGGTCTTCTTCACGCCCTCTGCGCAGAGCGAGATGACGTTCTTCGCATCGCCCTTGTCCAGCGTCAGCCGGAAATGTCCGATCGGCCCGGCCCAGCTGTTTGCGGTGCGCAGCACATAGGCGATGTTCAGCGCGGTGCCGTAGTTGCCGTATTCATCGGCGCCCGGCCGTTCCAGCGCGCGGAGGATGGCCCGCGACGTGCCCTCATCCACGCAATAGCGGGCGGCGACGGATTGTTGCCAGTCCTCGGGCGGGTCGCTCCAGTAGAACAGGCCGCCCGGCGCGCGGTTCTCATACTCGTGGTGGACGCGGACCTCGGCGCCGGCGGGGAAGGTCTGGGTCCAGTGGTAGCGCCAGACGATCGACCACAGAGGATAGGCTTCGGCCGGAATGCCGTTCGCCGGATCGCCCTGGTAATAGTCGGCGAGGCCGGCGGCCGTGGCTTCGGCCTGCATCCCCGGCGGCAGCGCCATCAGTGCGGTGCTGACGGCGTGGTAGTCGAGCGTCAGGGGAAGGCCGAAGCGTTCCAGCTCCGCCGTCACGTCGCGGCCGGGCGTATCATACTGGGCGGCAAGCGGGCGGTTTTCGTCCCAGGGTTCCTCAAGCACCGCGATCCGGTCGATATCAAGGGCGATGGGCAGGCCGTCCACCGTCGCCGCGAAGTTCACCAGATTCTCGCGCGTCACGTCCTCGGGCAGGTTCATCATCTGCTCCAGCATCCCCCAGACGCCGATCGGCGGCAGCGGGAAGATGACCTCGCCGGTGACATCGCTGCCGGTCATGTTGCGGAAGACATAGTCGACCGCGATCCGGTCGGGGCCGATATAAAGGTCTTCGCTGACCATCTCGACGGCATCGGTCTGGCCGAAGGTCAGGCCGGTGGCGGCAAGGCCGCCCCAGCCGTCATTGGCAAGGGCGGGTGCCGCAAGCAGGAGGGGCAGGGCGAAAAGCGAATGGCGCATCGAATCCTCCGGTGAAAACAGCGCCATCAAAGGCCGCCCGGGGCAGGCGGGCAAGGGGGAACACGGCTTGCGGTTCCCGGCGCGGGCTGACAGTCTCCGCCGCGGGAAAAGGAATGACTCGATGCGTGCCGGTATCGCCTGCCTGGTTCTGGGCTATGTGCTTTCACAGTTCTACCGGGCCTTTCTGGCCGTGCTTGCCCCGGTGCTTGAGGCTGATCTCGGCGCATCGAAACAGGATCTGGCCTCGGCCTCGGGCTGGTGGTTCCTGACCTTCGCGCTGATGCAGCTGCCGATCGGCGCCGCGCTGGACAGGGTGGGGCCGCGGCTGACCACGGCGGTCTGCCTTGCCATCGGCGCGGCGGGGGCGGGGCTTTTCGCTTCGGCGCAGTCGGCGCTGGTGCTGAAGCTGGCGATGGCGCTGATCGGGGCGGGCTGCGCGCCGGTGCTGATGGCCAGCTATTTCATCTTCGCGCGCGAATTCCCGCCCCGCGCCTTCGGCACGCTGGCGGGGGTGACGATCGGCATCGGCTCTTTCGGCAACATCGCCTCGTCCATGCCGCTTGCGGCGGCGGTCGAGGCTTTCGGCTGGCGCGACACGGTCTGGGCGATGGCGGCGATCACCGGGCTGGCGGCCGTGGCCTCCTGGCTGCTGATCCGCGATCCCGCACCGGCGCCCGCGGGGCCGAAGGGTTCGGTGCTGACGATCCTGCGGATGCCGGCGCTGTGGCCGATCCTTGCGATGATGGCTGTCTGCTATGCGCCGCCCGGGGGCCTGCGCGGGCTGTGGCTCGGCCCCTATTTCACCGATGTCTGGGGCTATTCGCGGCCCGAGGTGGGCATGGCAAGCCTGTGGATGGGCGTGGCCATGGTCGCGGGCAGTTTCGCGATCGGGCCGCTCGACCGCTGGCTTGGCACCCGCAAATGGGTGATTTTCGGCAGCAATGCCGGGATGCTGGCCTGTCTGGTGGCGCTGACGCTCTGGCCGCGCGACTCGGCCGGGTTCGCCACGCTGATGCTGGTCGGCGTCGGGCTTCTGGGAGCGACCTTCCCGATCGTGGTCGGCCATGCGCGGGCGTTCTTCCCGCCGCATCTGGTGGGGCGCGGGGTCACGCTGGTGAACCTGTTCGGCATCGCCTCGGTCGGGATCGCGCAAGAGGTGACGGGGCGGCTGCATGCCGCGAGCCTTTCCCCGGCAGACCCTTCGGCGCCGTTCCGGACGGTCTTCCTGTTCTTCGCCATCACCGTATCGGCCGGTCTGGTGGTCTATCTGTTCTCGAAAGACCGCACCGACTGAACATTCCGCCGGGGGTTCCGGGCGAATCCGCTTCCCCCGGGGCGCGGCCTGCGCTAAGGGGCCGCGTCCCCGAAGGGCGGGACAGTCAGGAGAACCCCGATGGGCTACAAGGTCGTCGTCGCGGGTGCCACGGGCAACGTGGGCCGCGAAATGCTGAACATCCTCGCCGAGCGCGAGTTCCCGGTCGATGAGATCGCCGCGCTGGCGTCGCGCAAATCTCGGGGCACCGAAGTCAGCTTTGGCGACAAGACTATCAAGACCCGCGACCTGGACACGTTCGATTTCACCGGCTGGGACATCGCGCTGTTCGCCGTGGGGTCGGGGCCGACCAAGGAATATGCGCCGAAGGCTGCGGCCGCGGGCTGCGTGGTGATCGACAATTCGTCGCTCTACCGCTACGACCCCGACGTTCCCTTGATCGTGCCGGAAGTGAACGCCGACGCGATCCACGGCTATGCGAAGAAGAACATCATCGCCAATCCCAACTGTTCCACCGCGCAGATGGTGGTGGCGCTGAAGCCGCTGCATGACCGGGCGCGGATCAAGCGGGTGGTGGTCTCGACCTACCAGTCGGTTTCCGGCGCCGGCAAGGAGGGGATGGACGAGCTGTGGAACCAGACCAAGGCCGTCTACAACCCGACCGACGACGTGCCGCCGAAGAAATTCTCGAAGCAGATCGCCTTCAACGTGATCCCGCATATCGACGTCTTCATGGACAGTGGCGAGACCAAGGAAGAATGGAAGATGGTCGCCGAGACGAAGAAAATCCTTGATCCGAAGATCAAGGTGACGGCGACCTGCGTGCGGGTGCCGGTCTTCGTCGGCCATTCCGAGGCGATCAACATCGAGACCGAGGACTTCCTCGACTGGCAGGAGGCGCAGGACATCCTGCGCGAGGCGCCGGGCGTCATGCTGGTCGACAAGCGCGAGCCGGGTGGCTACGTCACCCCCATCGAATGCGTCGGCGAATACGCGACCTATGTCAGCCGGGTGCGGCAGGATTCGACCATCGAGAACGGGCTGAACCTGTGGTGCGTGTCCGACAACCTGCGCAAGGGCGCGGCGCTGAACGCGGTGCAGATCGCCGAAGTGCTGGGCCAGCGAGTGCTGAAGAAGGGCTAAGGGTTTCTTAACCCTGATGCGGGAGGGTCTCGGCCATGGCCGAGGCCCTTTTCCTTTGCGACGATGTGCTCTGGGCGCGATTCCTGGCGCTTTGCCGGGCGCGGGACGAGACGCCCGGCGCCGTGCTGCGCGATCTTGTCCGGCTGGAAGTGAAGCACCACGACAGCCGCAAGGCGAGGCGAGACGAAGTCATCGACGAGCGGCTTCTCGTGCGCCTTCGGCTTCTCGTCGCGGAGGCATTCGCGGTATCCGAAAACTGGGGTCGGATGCAGTCGGCGCTGCGGGACCGCGGCTTGCGCTATGAACCCGCGGGCGGCGGGCTGAACCTGGTGGATGTAGCGACCGGCGAACCGCTTGCCAAATCCAGCCAGGTCGGCCCGGCCTATCTGGCGCTGGTCCGCCGCTTCGGCGCGGGTTTTCCCGGGCATCCGCGGCCCGGCCTTGCCGCACAGGCGCTGGCCCGCGCCTGACCCCTTGCACTTCGCCGCCTGCCCCGCTTTGCTGTGCCCGTTGCCCGGGGAGGGACCGCCATGACCCAGCCATTCCTGACCCTGAACGACGGCCGCAGCATGCCGCAGCTGGGCTTCGGCCTCTGGCAGGTGCCGGCGGCCGCCACCGCGAATGTCACCATGACTGCGCTGCGCCTGGGCTACCGGCTGGTCGACGGCGCGGCGATCTATGGCAACGAGGCCGGGCAGGGCCATGGCATCCGCGCCTCGGGCGTGCCGCGCGATCAGGTCTTCGTCACCACGAAGGTCTGGAACAGCGCGCAGGGCTACGATTCCACGCTGCGCGCCGCCGAGGCCAGCCTGAAGCGGCTGGCGCTGGCCCATGTCGACCTGCTGCTGATCCACTGGCCCTGCGCCTCGCGCGGGCTATACGTCGATACCTGGCGCGCGCTGGTCCGGCTGCGCGACGAAGGCCGCGCGCTGTCGATCGGCGTGTCGAACTTCAACGCGCCGCATCTGCACCGCATCATCGGGGAAACCGGCGTCGTGCCGGCGGTCAACCAGATCGAGGTCAACCCCCGCCTGCAGCAGCCCGGCCTCAGAGCGCTGCACGCCGAACTGGAGATCGTCACCCAAAGCTGGACGCCGCTTGGCCAGGGCCGCAGCTTTGCCGCCCCGCCGGTGGCCGCCGCGGCCGCCCGCACCGGAAAGAGCCCCGCGCAGGTGATATTGCGCTGGCATATCCAGACCGGCGCTTCGGTGATCCCGCGGTCAACCCGCCCGGCCGGGCTGGCCGAGAATCTGGACATTTTCGATTTCGCGCTGAGCGAACCCGAGATGGCCGCGATTGCGACCCTGGACGAAGGCGCCCGCTGCGGGCCGGACCCGGCGACGTTCGAGATGGCCTGAACCGGGCCCGCCCCGCGGGGTGGGGTTTCCCTTCTTGCGCCTGCGCCGGGGCGTAGCATGATGGGGTTCCACTTTCCCCAGGGGTCTTGCCATGCGCCGCGTCCTTGCCCTGCTTCTGGCCACCTCCGCCTTTCCCGCCGTCGCCGACACGATCACCGCCGAAAGCACGGTGACCGCGGTCACCGTCTACCCCGACGGCGCGCGGATCACCCGCGAGGTGGTGTTCACGGCGCCTTCGGCCGGCGCGCATGACCTGCTGGTGACCGACCTGCCCGGCGAAACCGACCCGAGCCTTCTGCAGCTGCAGGGGGATGAGGGCCTGATCTTCGGGGCCTTTTCGCTGCGGGCCGACAGGCTGCCGCCGCGGGCCGAGGCGCTGACGCCCGAGCAGGAGGCGGCCCGCGCGGCGGTCGAGACGGCGGAAGCCGCCGAGCGCGCGGCGCTGGCGGCGATTGAGGCGATCCAGGCCCGGGTCGCCGCGGCCAATGCGCAGGCCGCGTTCCTGTCCTCCTTCGCCGGTGCCCTGCCCGAGAATGCCACGCCCGACAGCGTGAAGGCGATGGCGGCAATGATCGGGGCCGAGACGCTGGCGGCATCGGAAACCGCCGCCGCCGCGCGGGCAGAACTGTGGCCGGCGCAAGAGGCGCTGGAAGAGGCGCAGAAGGCCCGGGCCGACGCGCAGGCCGCCTATGACGCGCTGCCCGCCCGGGATGCCGATTACACGGCGCTTGCGGTTTCGGTCGAGGTGGCGGCAGCGGGCGAGGCCAGGATGCAGGTCACGCATTACGTCTATTCCGCGGCGTGGCGGCCGTTCTACGGGTTGAACCTGACGCGCGGGGGCGAGGGGCTGCTGACCATCGACCGCAGCGTCCTGGTCAGCCAGTATACCGGCGAGGACTGGGCGGGCGTCGCCCTGACGCTTTCCACCGCGCGCCCCAGCGCGCAGGCCGCGCCGACGGTGCTGTGGCCCGACCTGCGCCGCATCATGCCCGAACCCGACCCCGAGGCCCTTGCCCGCGACAGCGCAACCGGCGCCGGCTATGCCGAGGCCGATGCGGTTGCCGAGCCGTCCGCCGCCCCCGCCCCGGTGACCGCCGCGGCGGGGCTGGAGGGGGATACCGTGGTCTACAACTACCCCAGGCCGGTCGATGTCGCCTCGGGCGTCGAAGACCTGCGGCTTGCGCTGGATGTGCTGACCGCGCCGCCGGTGGTGACGGCCGTCGCCACCCCGCGCTGGGACGGCACCGCCTTTGTCATGGCCGAATTCGTGAACGACGGGACCGAGCCGCTGCTACCCGGCGACGCACTGCTTTACCGCGAGGGGGTGCTGGTGGGGTCGACCGTCCTTGACACGATCGCCCCGGGCGCCGAGGCCGAGATCGCCTTCGGCGCGCTTGAGACGATGGTGATCGCGCGCGAGATGCCGGAGCGGGATTCGGGCCAGTCGGGCTTCCTGACCACCTCGAACGAGGCCAGCGAAACCGCGGTCATCACCGTCGAGAATCTGGGCGCGGAAAGCTGGCCGGTGCGGGTGATCGACCAGATCCCCTATTCCGAGCAGGAGGACCTGGCGATCGAGCTGGTGGCCGAGCCCCCGCCCACCGAGACCGACCCGGAGGGCCAGCGCGGGCTGCTGGCCTGGGAGTTCGACCTTGCCGGCGGCGCGAAGACCGAGATCAGCGTCGGCTTCACGATGAGCTGGCCGGAAGGGATGGTGCTGCAGTAAGCCTGCCCGCCGACATGTGGCGCTTGCCGGCAAAGCCGGGCAGGCGGGTGACGGCGAAGCCCGCGGCGGCCAGCGCCCGGCGCACATGGCCGGCGGCGGTATAGGTGGCAAAGGTGCCGCCCGGCGCGGTGTGGCGGGCGACGCCGGCCATCAGGTCTTCGCCCCACATCTCGGGGTTTTTTGCGGGGGAAAAGCCGTCAAGGAACCAGGCATCGGCGCAGCCCGTCCAGCGGGGCAGCGTCTGGCGCGCATCGCCAAGGATCAGGGTGACCGCCATGCCCGGCAGGGCGATTTCGGTCGCGCCCTGCGCGCGGGCGGCCACCAGCGGTGCTGCAATGGCGGCGGCTTCGGGGAAATGCGCAAGGGCGCGGTCCATGTCGGGCGCGGCCATCGGAAAGGCCTCGAACGTGGTGTAGCGCAGGGTGCCGGGCGCGCCGATGGCCTGCCACATCAGTGACAGCGCGAGCAGGTTCAGCCCGGTGCCGAAGCCCAGTTCGGCGATGTGGAACCCGTCGCGCAGCCGCCCGGGCAAGCCGTTGCCGGCCAGGAAGACATGCCGGGTTTCCGAAAGCCCGCCTGCCAGCGAGAAATACGGGTCGTCGAAGGCCCGGGCGACGGGGATCGCACCGTCCTTCCAATCGAGTTCAGGTTGTGCGGGATCATGCATGGGCGTAGTCCTTCGCCCGTTCATGGGCCGGAGGGCAGGCGGTGGCAAGCGTCGATGTGACGGTGCGGGGCGGCGGCGTCTTCGGCCTTTCCGTCGCTTGGGCCTGTGCGCGTCGGGGCGCGCGGGTGCGGCTGGTCGAGGCCGCGGGCATCGGCGCCGGCGCCTCGGGCGGGCTGGTCGGCGCGCTGGCCCCGCATGCGCCCGAAGGGTGGAACGATCTGAAAGCGCTCCAGTTCGAAAGCCTGATCATGGCGGCGGGCTGGTGGGCCGGGGTGCAGGCGGCGGGCGGCGTGGACCCGGGATATCTGCGGTCGGGGCGGGTGCAGCCCCTGGCCGACGATCAGGCGGTCCGGACGGCGCGGGCGCGCGAAACGGGCGCGGCCGAACACTGGCAGGGCCTTGCCGGATGGCGCGTGGTGCCGGCGACCGGTGCCGCGTGGGAACCGGCCTCACCTTCGGGCTGGCTGGTCAGGGACAGCCTGACCGCGCGCCTGTCGCCGCGTGCGACCGGGGCGGCGCTGCTGGCGGCGCTGCGATCGGCCGGCGCCGAGGTGGTCGTCGGGCCGGGGGCCGAGGATGGGGCGGTGGTGCATGCCACGGGCGTGGCCGGGCTGGCCGACCTGTCGCGGCATTTCGGCAAGAAGCTGGGTTCGGGCGTCAAGGGGCAGGCGGTTTCGCTGCGCCACGATGCGCGGGCGCTGCCGCAGGTCTATGCCGGCGGCCTGCATCTTGTGCCGCATGCCGATGGCACGGTGGCCGTCGGATCGACCAGCGAGACGGAATGGGCCACCGAGGGCCCCGACGCGCAGGCCGATGCGCTGGTGGCGCGGGCGGTGGCGGTGCTGCCGGCCCTGGCCGGCGCGCCGGTGCTGGACCGCTGGGCCGGCATCCGGCCGCGGGCCAGAAGCCGGGGGCCGGTGCTGGGCGCATGGCCGGGGCGGCCGGGGCATTTCGTCGCCAACGGCGGCTTCAAGATCGGCTTCGGCCTGGCGCCGAAGGTGGCCGAGGTCATGGCCGATCTGGTGCTTGAGGGACGGGTGTCCTTTCCCGAGCAATTCTCGGTCGCGACGCTTGTCGGCTGAGCCTGGGGTTCGTCGGCACTTCGTGCACTCCTCGCAGGGGCAAGCGCGAGGAGCGCACGAAATGCCCGACGAGAGCAGGGATCAAAGCGCCAGCGCCAGCTTGCGCCCTTCATGGAAGGCATAGGCCGCCAGCCGCGGGGCCGCGCAGTCGCCGATCCTGTGGGTTTCCTTGCCGGCAAAGGCTTCCGGAAACGGGTCGAAGCTGCGGTTCGTCGTGCTAATCACCAGATCGGCCGCCGGTACCAGCACCTCCTCGCCGGTCAGCAGGCTGCGGACGGTGGCACCATTGCCGTGCCAGCGGGCGATCAGGCTTTCGGTCAGGAAGCGCGCGCCATGGCGGGCCAGTGCGCGGCGGGCGGCGCCATCGGCGGCGGTGCGGCCGATTTCCTTGCCGACATGGGTTTCCGGGGTGACGATGGTGACCCGGTGGCCCTGCTCGGCCAGCCACCAGGCGGTGCCGACGCCGCGCCAGTTCGACCCCTCGTCATAGACCACCACCTCGGACCCCGGCCGCGCCTCGCGCCGCAAGATCGCCTCGGGGCTGTGGACGTGGCCGTTTTCCAGCCCCGGCAGGCGCGGCTCGTGCGGCAGCCAGCGCTGGAAGGCGTTTTCATCCGGCAGCGAGCCGGTGGCCAGCACCACCGTATCGGCCGGATGGGCGGCGATCTCGTCCTCGTCAAGGAAGGCGTTCAGCCGCAGGGTGACGCCCAGCTTCGCGAACTGGCGTTCATACCAGTCCATCAGGTCAAGGATCTGGGCGCGGCGGGGCTGCTGGCCGGCAAGGCGGAACTGGCCGCCGATCACCGGCAGCGCCTCGGCAATCTCGACCCGGTGGCCGCGTTCGGCGGCGGCGCGGGCGCATTCAAGGCCGGCCGGTCCCGCGCCGACGATCAGGACGCTGCGGGGCGTGGCGGCGGGGGTGAAGCGGTCGCCGCCCCATTCGAATTCGCGCCCCGCAGACGGGTTGATCAGGCAGGAAATCCAGTAGTCGCGGCTGCGCCGGCCCCAGCACATCTGGTTGCAGGAAATGCAGCCGCGGATGTCCTCGGCCCGGCCTTCCATGGTCTTCCGCGCCAGATGCGGATCGGCGATCTGGCCGCGGACGATGGAAACCAGATCGGCCTCGCCCGCGGCGAGGATGGTTTCAGCATTGTCGGGGGTGCGGATGCCGGCCTCGGAGGTGACCTTGGCGTGCCGGACGATCCGCTTCAGCTCGGCCGTCAGCGGCGTCGTCAGCTTCTCGGCATGGGTGAAGGGCGGGATGATGCGTTCGAAATCCAGATAGCTGCCGGCGCCGACGGTCACGTAATCGACATGGCCGGTGGCGTCGTGCAGGGCGACGATCTCGGACATCGCCTCAATCCCCAGCGCGACCTCGGGGAAAAGCTCGGAATGGCTGATGGCAAGGCCGATCACGAAATCCTCGCCGCAGGCGCGGCGGATGCGTTCGATCAGCGTGCGGGAAAACCGGGTGCGGTTCTCAAGGCTGCCGCCCCACTGGTCATCGCGGGTGTTGGACCAGGGGGTCCAGAACTGGTCGAGCAGCGAATGATAGGCCGCCCAGACCTCGACCCCGTCGAAGCCGCAGGCACGGGCGCGGACGGCGGCGGCAAGGTGGGCGTCGAGAAGCACCTCGATCTCGGCCGCGGTCATGCGGTGGCTGCCGTCGCTGTCGTGGTAGGACGGGCCGCCCGAGGGGCTGAAATGCGGCTGGAACGACAGGTCGGAATCGCCATGCGCGCCGACGTGGTAGATCTGCTGGATCACCACGGCGCCGGCCGCGTGGATTTCGTCGGTGATCCGGCGGAAGCCCGGGATGATCGCGTCCGACCCCGCCAGCAGGTTGCCGCGGGTCAGGACGCCGGTCGCATGGGCGGGGACGGGTTCACACACCACCATGGCCGCGCCGCCAAGGGCGCGTTCCAGCAGATACTTGCCCTGCCGCGGCCCGGGCAGGCCCATGTCCGACATGTTGTTGGTATGCGCCCCGAAGACGATGCGGTTCCTGAGCGTATGGCCGCGCAGGCCAAGGGGCGAGGTGAGGTGGCGGTGTTCTGTCATCGGCTGCCTCCGGTTCAGGGAAAGCCTAGCCGGTTGGTGGCGGGTGACATGCCCGGATGCGCCGTTCCGATGGGCCGAAACCGGCGCGGGCAAGGAAAAGGGCCGCGCGGGGCGGCCCTTCAGCGGTGTTCCGGCGATGCCGCCCGGCCTACTCGGCGGCGTCCTTCGCGCCGAAGTCGTAGCCCGAGATGCCCTTGGGTTCGAGGAATTCCTCAAGCCCCCAGATGCCGCCTTCGCGGGCGCGGCCCGACTGTTTCACGCCGCCGAAGAAGCTGCCGGCGCCGCGGGGCTTGCCGTTCATCTCGACCATGCCCGACCGCAGCTGGCGGGCAAGCCGGTTCGACCGGGCCGGGCTGCCCGACTGGACATAGTTCGTCAGGCCATAGGGCGTGTCATTGGCGATGCGGACCGCCTCTTCCTCGGTCTCGAACTTGATGATCGACAGCACCGGGCCGAAGATTTCCTCGCGCTCGATCGTCATGCCGGGGGTCACGTCGGCAAAGATCGTCGGCTTCACGTAGAAGCCGCGGTTGAACCCGTCCGGCAGGCCGGGGCCGCCGGTGACCAGCCGCGCGCCTTCGTCGATGCCGGTCTGGATATAGCGCTGGATCTGGTCCCACTGGCGCTTGTTCACCACCGGGCCGATATGGGCCCCGTGTTCCTGCGCTGGGCCGACCTTGATCGATTCGGCCACCGCCGCGGCCTTGGCGACGGTATCCTCGTAGACCGACGCCTCGACCAAGAGGCGCGAGGGCGCGTTGCAGGACTGGCCGGTGTTTTCCATCATCCGGCGGACGCTGCGTTCCACAGCCTTTTCATCGGCATCGGCGAAAAGAAGGTTTGCCCCCTTGCCGCCGAGTTCCAGGGTGACGCGCTTCAGGGTCTCGGCCGCCGCCTTGGAAATCGCGCGGCCGGCGCGGGTCGAGCCGGTGAACGAGATCATCTCGACATCGGGGTGGCTGGACAGCTGAGCGCCCACACCCGCGCCATCGCCGTTCACCAGGTTGAAGACGCCGGGCGGGATGCCCGCGTCATGGCAGAATTCGGCGAACATCATCGCGTCAAGCGGCGCTTCTTCCGACGGTTTCAGCACGCAGGTGCAGCCCGCCAGCATGGCCGGAATCGCCTTGAGCGCAACCTGGTTGACCGGCCAGTTCCAGGGCGTGATCAGGCCGACGACGCCGATCGGCTCCATCGCGACGGCGGCGGTGGGCGCCTGCGGGCCCAGCGGGCGGACCCATTCGATATGCTCGAACGCCTTGAGGAAATTCTTGGTGTGCCAAGGCAGGCAGGTGGCCTGGTCGGACAGGGCAAAGTCGATTGGCGCGCCCATTTCCATGGCGATCGCCTCGCCGAATTCCTGCAGCCGGGCGTCATACTGATCAAGGATCCTTGCCACCAGCCGGGCGCGTTCCTTGGGCGGCGTCGCGGCCCAGCCGGGGAAGGCGGCCTTGGCGGCGGCGACGGCGGCATCGGTATCGGCCTGGTCGCCCAGGCTGATGACGGCGCAGGGTTCCTCGTTCGACGGGTTGATCACCTGCCAGTCGCGGGCCTTGGCCGGGGCGACCCATTTGCCGTTGATATAGAAATCGCGCTTGATCAGCATGGTCTTCTCCGCTGTCGGGGAAATTTGATCAATTCTGGACCCGCGCGCCCCGGGCCGCAAGCAGAGTTCCGACGGAATGACGTCGGGAATCGCGGCAGGCTGCCGGAAGCGGTGGCATTCTGCCGACGGGCGGCCAGCGCGAATGTTCCATCTGGACTGCCGATGGCAGAAGACCGTTCTCTTTTGCGCGGCATTGCATCCGGGGGGATGAAATCCTGTTCCGCAGACGCTAGGTTCACCGGAACAGAATGACGCGAAAGGAACATTCCATGGCTGTCCGCATCAACGACATCGCCCCGGATTTCACCGCCCCCTCGACCGCGGGGGAAATCCGCTTTCACGACTGGCTGGGTGACAGCTACGGCATCATCTTCAGCCACCCGCGCGACTTCACGCCGGTCTGCACCACGGAATTCGCCGCCGTCGCGCAGTTGGCCGACGAATGGGCCAAGCGCGGCACCAAGGTGATCGGCGTTTCCGTCGACGGCGCGGCCGACCATGAGAAATGGAAGCGCGACATCGAGGCGTTCGGCGGCGCGGTGGCGGATTTCCCGATCATCGACGACACCAGCCTGACGGTTGCCAAGGCCTATGACATGCTTCCGGCCGAATACTACCTGCCCAGCGAAGGGCGGACGCCTGCGCATTCCGCCACGGTGCGCACGGTCTATATCATCGGGCCGGACAAGAAGGTGCGGCTCAACATGACCTATCCGATGTCGATCGGCCGCAACTTCGCCGAGATCATCCGCGCGCTTGATGCGGTGCGGCTGACCGACGGGGTGCCGCTGGCGACGCCGGCCAACTGGGTTCCGGGCCAGGACGTGATCGTGGCGCTCGCGCTCAACAACGACCAGGCCAGGGAACGCTACGGCGATCTGGACGTCCGGCTGCCCTATCTGCGGTTTGCCAAACAGCCGGCCTGAAGGCGCGCGCATCGTCGCACCTCGTGCGCGCTTCGCGGTGATCCGCAGGGCGGCAGGATGTGACCGGCGCGCCCCCGGTTCATGGCGCCGCGGCCGCAAGGGCGGCGGCCAGTTCCTTCTTCTGGTGGCGGATCTTCCAGTGCGGACGGTCCGCCATCATCCTTTCGGCCAGCGCCAGCCCCAGCCGCAGATGCCCCCGCGCCCGGCAGCGCGCCAGGAAATCGGCCCGCCAGGGGATCGACTCGCGCCGCCTGCGCATCAGCCGGCCAAACTCGGGCAGTTCCAGCCGCGCCTCGAACGCCGCCTGCGAGATGGTCTTGAGCAGCCCCATCTTCAGCAGGCCGGGCGGCAGCTTGTGGCCCATGTGGCGCATCGGCAGGAAGGTGACGTTCGGCGCCACCAGCGCCGCGGCATGGGTGCGGTCATCCTGCAGCGTCGGATCGAAGGCGATGTAGACGCGCGATGCCGCCCGCAGGCCTTCGGCCGCGTCGCCGAAGGGCAGCGACCAGTCGGTCGTCTGCCGTGCATGGCGATAGCGCGTCTCGTAGGGGCAAAGCCGCGGATCAAGGCTGCGCTGCGGGGCGAAGGACATCACCGTGCAGCCGGGTGCCAGCGGCGCAAAGGCCAGCGCCCCGAACCCGCCCATGGATGAGCCATACATCGACACGGCGGGAAAGCGGCGGAAGAACCCGTCGTCGCGCAGGTCGGTCAGCGCACCGATCAGTTCGGGATCGCGATACCAGTCGCGCCGCTTGATCTGCAGGCCAAGGACGTCAAACCCCTGCGCCTGCAGGAAATGCTGGCCCCAGATGATCCGGTCATCCAGTTCGCGCACGGCGGCCAGGTTGTCATAGCTGACCACCAGCCTTTCGCCCCGCCCGGGAAGCCAGGTCAGGACGTGATGCTCCATCTCCAGCATGAAGCCGCCGGCATCGGCGGCACGCTGGCGTTGCAGGGCGAAGGGGTCGGCGGCACCGGCGCCCGCCCCGCCCCCGTCTGTCGCTTCGTCGCCGAAATCGTCGGTCATGTCTGTCTCTTGCGGGTTGGAAGTTCAGAGGCTGGGCGAAGTCGAGACACGATGGACAGGCTGGCGGATTCGCTTGACCTTGCCGCAGAGCCGGAACCAGGGGGCGGTTTTCACCCGACCGGCTCCTGCACGATCTCCAGCAGGGCGGGGAATGAATAGAGGCCCGGCGCACGACCCGCAGGCGGCACGAGGACCGAGAGGATTCCGGCGTCGATCAAGCGGTTGGTGAAACCGTTCGCGGTCGGCTTGGGTATGCCGGAGTCCCGGGTGAATCGGCTGTTTCGGAAGATCGGATTGGCGAAGATGTAGTTCAGCACGTCGCCGCTCCATCTGGATCGCAGCAGGTCGCGCAGCCGTTCGCGCATCTCTTCATACAGGCCCAGGATGCGCCCGACGATGTCGATGTTCTCGGCCGCCTGGGATTGCAGGGCCGCGAGGAAGAACTGGCACCACCCGGTCCAGTCCCCCGAGGCCGAAACCGCCCTTAGCCTTTCGATATACTCGTCCTTGTTTCGCTCGAAATAGTCGCTGACGAAGAAATGCGGGGCGCTGAGCACTCCGCTTTGCCAAAGCATCAGTGTGATGATCATGCGGCCGACCCGGCCGTTCCCATCTTCGAACGGGTGAAGCGCTTCGAACTCGGCATGGGCGAGGGCGGTGCGCAGCAGGGGTTGGACCCTGTCGTCGTGCATGTAGCCGATCAGCGTCGCCATGGCGGGGCCAAGATGTTCCGGCGCGATCGGGATGAAGTCGATCCGCTTCCTGCGGCGCTCGCCGATATAGTTCTGTTCGGTCTTGAATTGACCGGGCCGCTTCTCGGCCCCGCGACCATGGCTCAGCAGGGTCTTGTGGGCGGTGCGGATCAGGTGCTCAGACAGGGGATAGCCGTCCGCGATCTGCCGTTCCGCCTGACGCAATGCACGCGCATAGAGCGCGACCTCGATCGTGTCGTTGCGACCGACGGGTGAGTCGTCTGGTCCATCGACGGCGGCCTCAAGCCGGAGAACCTCCTCCAGCGTCGAGATCGTGCCCTCCATCCGCGACGAGACGACCGCGTCGCGGGCGCGGAGCGGCGCAAGCAGCAGCTCGCTGTTGGGCAAGCCGCGCAGCATCGTGTCAAAGCGGGTGAGGGCCGTCACGGTATTCGTCAGCGGCATCAGAAGCGCGTTGAGGTCGAGTTTATCGGGCGGAAATGCCCCGAGGTGGTAGCTGACCGCGCCCGAGCAATCATATGTGGTGTTGTGAATGGTGATTTCGGACTTGCTGATCATAACTGCGGTTGTGGATCAGTTTCGGTCAGGAGTCAAGTTGAGTATAGAAAGACATGAATTACGATACACAAACCGTCTTGTGCTTTATTCACAACCACTAGCGATCTTGTGTCTGACGGGGGGCGAACGGCCAAACACAAAAGCCCCGGGGTTTCCCCCCGGGGCCTTCGTCTCTTGCCGAAGAATGGCTCAGCCCTCGGCCGCCTCTTCCTTTTCCCTCTTCTCGGGGACGATCTCGGCGCCGGTTTCCTGGTCGACCATCTTCATCCCCAGGCGCACCTTGCCGCGTTCGTCGAAGCCCAGAAGCTTGACCTTCACTTCCTGGCCTTCCTTCAGAAGCTCGTTCGGGTGGTTCAGGCGCTTGCTGGCGATCTGGGAGACGTGGACCAGACCGTCGCGCTTGCCGAAGAAGTTCACGAAGGCGCCGAAGTCGACCAGTTTCACCACCTTGCCGGTGTAGATATGGCCTTCTTCCGGCTCGGCCACGATCGACCAGATCATGTCATAGGCCTTCTTGATCGCGTTCGCGTCCGAGGAGGCGATCTTGATCACGCCGTCGTCGTTGATGTCGACCTTGGCGCCCGAGACCTCGACGATCTCGCGGATGACCTTGCCGCCCGAGCCGATCACTTCGCGGATCTTGTCGGTCGGGATCGACATGGTCTCGATCTTCGGGGCGTATTCGCTGAAGCCCTGCGGGGCCGACAGCGCCTTGTTCATCTCGCCCAGGATGTGCATCCGGCCGTCCTTGGCCTGCGCCAGGGCCTGCGCCATGATTTCCGGGGTGATCCCGGCAACCTTGATGTCCATCTGCAGCGAGGTGATGCCCGCTTCGGTGCCCGCGACCTTGAAGTCCATGTCGCCGAGGTGATCCTCGTCGCCAAGGATGTCGGTCAGCACGGCCCAGCGGCCGTCATCTTCCAGGATCAGGCCCATGGCCACGCCCGCGACCGGCGCCTTCAGCGGCACGCCGGCGTCCATCATCGACAAGGATCCGCCGCAGACCGAGGCCATCGAGGACGAACCGTTCGATTCGGTGATCTCGGAGACCACGCGGATCGTGTAGGGGAAGTCGGTCGCCGCCGGCAGCACCGCCTGCAGCGCCCGCCAGGCAAGCTTGCCGTGGCCGATCTCGCGGCGGCCGGGCGAACCCACGCGGCCAACCTCGCCGACCGAATAGGGCGGGAAGTTGTAGTGCAGCAGGAAGTTCGACCGGAAGTTGCCGTTCAGCGCGTCGATGATCTGCTCATCCTCGCCGGTGCCGAGCGTGGTGACGACCAGGCCCTGCGTTTCACCGCGGGTGAACAGGGCCGAGCCGTGGGTGCGCGGCAGGATGCCGGTTTCGCAGACGATCGGGCGGACGGTCCTGTTGTCGCGGCCGTCGATCCGGGCGCCGCCGGTGATGATGTCGCCGCGCAGGATCGAGGATTCCAGCTTCTTGATCGCCGAGCCGAGGTTGCTGTCGGCGCGGTCTTCTTCCGACAGCGCCGCGACGATGGCATCCGCCGCCGCGTCGATGGCGTTTGTCCGCTCCTGCTTGTCCTTCAGCGCGAAAGCGGCGCGCATCTGGGCCTCGCCGGCGGCCTTCACCTTGGCGTAAAGGTCGGAATAGTCCGGCGGGGCGAAGTCGAAGGGTTCCTTCGCGGCCTCTTCGGCGAAGTCGATGATCAGGTCGATCACCGGCTGCATCTGGGCATGGCCGAACTTCACGGCGCCGAGCATTTCATCCTCGGTCAGCTCGTAGGCCTCGGATTCGACCATCATCACCGCGTCCTTGGTGCCGGCGATGACCAGATCAAGGCGCTGTTCGGGGTTGTTGCGCAGCTGGTTCATGTCGTCCATCGACGGGTTCAGCACATAGCCCCCGTTCGAGAAGCCGACACGCGCCGCGCCGATCGGACCCATGAACGGCACGCCCGAGATGGTCAGCGCGGCCGAGGCGGCGATCATCGCCACGATGTCGGGGTCGTTCGTCAGGTCGCAGGACAGGACCGTCGCCATGACCAGCACTTCATGTTTGAAGCCCGGCACGAACAGCGGACGGCAGGGCCTGTCGATCAGGCGGGAAACCAGGGTTTCCTTTTCGGAAGGACGCGCCTCGCGCTTGAAGAAGCCGCCGGGGATCTTGCCCGCGGCATAGTATTTTTCCTGGTAGTGCACGGTCAGGGGGAAGAAGTCCTGGCCGGGCTTGGGCGCCTTGGCGAAGGTCACGTTGGCCATGACCTGGGTGTCGCCCAGCGTCGCCACGACCGAACCGTCGGCCTGACGCGCAACCTTCCCTGTTTCCAGCGTGAGCGTCTCGTTGCCCCACTGGATGGATTTTCTGGTGATATTGAACATCGGTTTCCTCTTGCGGGCGCTTCCGTCCCCTGACGGATCCCGCGTTCTATGGCGGCCCCATTGCCGCCGCCCCAATCCTGCGCATGTGCCCGGGGCCAGGGGCGTCACGTCTCAGATGGGGCGGGGCCATACAGGAAAACGACCGGGTTGGGAAGTGGGGGCGGGGCGCCGGGGCGCAGAACGGCGTTGACCGGCCGCGTCGGCGAAACCAGTCTGGCGGACACGGGCCAGGAGGGGCGCGATGCGGGAAGCGGGCGGCAGGGCGGACAGGTGGCAGGCCGAGATGGCGGCGCTGCGGGAAATCGCGCTGGGCGCCGGGCTGGCCGAGGCGGTGAAATGGGGCAAGCCGTGCTTCACCTGGAAAGGCGCGAATGTCGCGATCCTGCAGCCGTTCAGGGACGAATGCCGGCTGATGTTCTTCAAGGGCGCGCTGCTGGACGATCCGGCGGCGCTGCTGTCAAGCCAGGGCGCGAACACGCAAAGCGCGCTGGTCTATCGCGCGCGGGACACCGGCGGGATCGCGCGTGATGCGGCGGCGCTGAAGGCGCTGCTGGCCGCGGCCGTGGCGGTCGAGGAGCAGGGGCTGAAGGCGCCGATGCCGGCGCGGCACGATCCGGCCTATCCGCAGGAACTGATCGACCGGATGGACGGCGATCCGGCCTTTGCCGATGCCTTTGCGGCGTTGACGCCGGGACGCCAGCGGTCATGGCTGCTGCATTTCGCCGGGGCGCGCCAGCCGGCGACGCGCGCCGCGCGGATCGAGAAGGCGGTGGCGGAGGTTCTGGCCGGAAAGGGCCGGAACGACCGCTGAGGGCCGGGCGGCAGCGCCCGGAAAGCAAAACGCCCGCGCCTTGCCGGGCACGGGCGTTTCCTGAAACCTCAGGCGAAGGATCAGCGGCGCAGGCCGAGGCGGCCGATCAGCGCGGTGTAGCGCGGTTCGTCCTTCTTCTTCAGATAGTCCAGGAGCTTGCGGCGCTGGGCGACCAGCATCAGAAGGCCACGACGCGAGTGGTTGTCCTTCTTGTGGGTCTTGAAATGTTCGGTCAGCGTCGCGATGCGCGACGACAGGACGGCGACCTGCACTTCGGGCGAGCCGGTGTCGCCTTCCTTGGTCGCGTATTCCTTGATCAGGCGGGTCTTCTCTTCGACAGTGATCGACATCGGATGTCTCCTTGCGGGTTGAAGTGACGGCGCAAGCCGGGATGTCGTCCAGCAAGGCCCTTGTCTCCGCCCGTTCGGGGCGGATGCGCGCCTATAGGAGAGAATCGCCCCGAAGGGAAGCGGCATGTTCGCAGCGGCGGCGGGGCCGGACGGGTAGAATTTCGGACAATTCAGCGCTGACTTCCGCTCGCCCCCCATCGGGCGGGCGTGGTATGCATTCAGGGTCATTTCCGTTATCAATCATATGGTTAACGGTTGCTTGACGTGTTGCCGCAGGGGTGCGGCCTGGTGGGGTGATCTGCAATGCTGACGATGTTCGGGATTCTGGGCGCGGTTCTGGCCGGCGTCCTGGTCGAGGGGATTCTTGCGACCGAGGGGGACGGGGATCCCCCGGAAGAGGACGGCGATCTTCCGGAAACGGAGCCGGGCGATGGCGATCTTCTGGATGGCGACGGCATCCTGACCGATGACACGCCGGACGATGCGGACGCGCCGGTTTCCCGGGCCGGTGGTGCGGGCGATGATCTGCTGGCCGGCGGCGACGGCGGAGATACGATCAGCGGCGGCGAGGGCGACGACCAGATCGACGGGCGCGCCGGCGGCGATGCGCTGGCCGGTGAGGACGGCGACGACATATTGTGGGGCGGCGACGGCGGCGACTGGCTGGATGGCGGCGCCGGCGATGATCAGCTGCAGGGTCAGGCGGGGAATGACTCGGTGCTGGGCGGCGCGGCGGACGATCTGGTCGCCGGGCATGGCGGCGACGACCTGCTTGCCGGCGAGGAAGGGACCGACACGCTGCTGGGCGGCGCCGGCGATGACCGGCTGGATGGCGGCGCGGGAGACGACTGGCTGGCCGGGGGTGCCGGCGACGACGCGCTGGCGGGCGGCCCGGGGGCCGACACGCTGGACGGCAACGACGGGAATGACACGCTTTGGGGCGCATTCCCCGAGGGTGACGACGATCCGGCCGACCATCTGAACGGCGGCGCGGGCGATGACCTTCTGGCGCCGGGCGCGGGCGACCATGCCACGGGCGGTGCGGGGGACGACACGTTCCTTCTGGCGCGCTGGCTGGGGGAGGGCGGCATGGCCACCATCGCCGACTATGACGAGGCCGAGGACCAGATCGTCGTGGTCTATGACTCGGCGGTTCATGCCGACCCGGTCCTGACGCTGGAACCGGTGACGGGCGCCGATGCGACGCGCATCCTGCTGGACGGGGCCGAGATCGCCACCGTCAACGGCGCCGTCGGCCTGTCGGAGGTTCAGCTTCTGGCGGCCTGAGGCGGCCAGTCCTGTGCCTCCCGCGCGGCGGGCAGGTAGAGCGGGTGGCGCGGCTGGCCCTGCAGCGTCAGGCCAAGGTGCCGCAGCGGCCGGTCCGTCGCGCGCAGGATCGCCAGCGCCGCCGTGTCGCGGCCCCGGTGCCGGCCATGGTTGCCCCAGGCGCAAAGGATGTGGTCGGCCCAGGCGGCATCGCGGGCCAGGAAGGCATCGCACAGGGGGCCGGCGGGATCGGCGGCGGCCAGCAGGTCCTGCGGGCGGGTGGCGCGCAGGGCGAAAAGGTTCGAAATGCGGAACGCGCCATAGCCCATCGCCCAGGCGCGCGATTCGCAGCGGGCGATGGTCGGGTCGTTCACCAGTTCGCTGGCGGTCGAGGGGTTCAGCATGACGAAGAGGAGGCGCTGGCCATCGTCGCTGCGGCTGCGCATCAGGCTGTAGCGATAGGCAAGGCAGGGCGAATAGGTCGCCTCGGACCGGCGGCCGCCGGCGGCGTGGTGCCGGACGACCGGCGCGCCGCCCGTATCGGGTGCGGCGGTCACCAGTTGAACACCCGGTTCGGGACCAACTGGCCGCCGATGTAGTGGCCAACCGCAACCGCGCGGCCCTGGTATTCCGCCCAGGCGGGTTCGCCCTGCGGCAGCTGGCCCAGCACCTGGCCGGGGTTGCCGTTGCGCAGCCGGATGGCACCTTCGGGCGTGGCCTGAAGCTGCGGCAGGGATGCCAGCGCCAGCTCCAGCGGCTGCAGGATTTCCTCCAGCGTGCCGGCCTCGGCCCGGTGGCGCAGCGAATCCAGCGCGATTGCGTCCCGGGTGTGGAAGGGCCCGGACCATTCGCGCCGCAGCCAGGCGACATGGCCAAGGCAGCCCAGCGTCAGCCCCAGATCGCGGGCGATCGACCGGACATAGCCGCCCTTGCCGCAGACCATTTCCAGATCGGCGTGGTCGGCGTCGGGCCGGGCGGTCAGCTCCAGCAGTTCCACATGCAGCGGCCGCGCCGCAAGGTCCATCGCGACGCCGTCGCGGGCAAGGTCATAGGCGCGTTCGCCATCGACCCTGACTGCCGAAACCTGCGGCGGAACCTGCAGGATATCGCCCCGGAAAGCCGGCAGCGCGGCAAGCACCTGTGCATCGGTCGGCCGGTGGGCCGAGGTGGCGGTCACCGCGCCTTCGGCATCGTCGGTGGAGGTGGAGGCGCCGAAAGTGACCCGGAAACGATAGCATTTCGGGGCATCGGCGATCAGGGGAATGGTCTTCGTCGCCTCGCCCAGCGCCACGGCAAGGACGCCGGTTGCCGCCGGGTCCAGCGTGCCGGCGTGGCCGGCCTTCTGCGCCGCGAAGGCCCGGCGGACGATGTTGACCACATCGGTCGAGCCGATTCTCGCCGGCTTGTCGACGATCACCCAGCCATGCACCGGGCGGCCCTTGCGGTTCCGTGCCATGTCTCAACCCCCGGGGATGACGGTGCCGACGATCGGACCCATCGGAAAGCCGCCGTCATGCCGGCCAAGAACGGGGGCATAGAGGCGCGAGATGTTGCCGTCGAAGTAAAGCGCGTTGGCAAGCCCGAGATGATCGCGGAAGAGGCGCGCGAAGCTGTGGAAGTTGACGGCGCGGTTCGAGATCACGAAGACGGCGCGCGACCCGTCGGCCGGGACGCCCACGCCGTTGCGGATATAGCGGGAATCGCTGGTCTTCAGGAAACGCGGATGCAGGGCGCCGTCGATCACCAGCATGGGGCCGGACTGGGTGGCATAGCGGCAGGCGGGCGCGGTGTCGCGGAAGCTGCGGCTTTCGATCACCGCATAGCGCCCGTCGCCCCAGCAGAAGACGCCGTTCGGCAGGAGGCCGAAGTTTCCCGGCCCGTCGCGGGTGACCAGGGGCGCGGTCTCGACCCCGTCGACGGCATAAAGACCGACCGGCGAAAGGTCGCGGTGATACATGCCGGCATTCATCGCGAAGCCAAGCGTCTGGCCCTCTGCCGCCAGCATGTCGTTGACGGCGTTGAAGCTGCCGAAAGGCCCGTCGCTGCCCGCGAGGAACAGGCGCAGGTCTTCGCCGGCGCCCACCTCGCAGAGGGTGAAGGGAATGCCCTCGAAGACATCGTCCCGGCAGGTGGCGGCGCCGGCCAGCTGGGCCGGAAGGCAGGCCAGAAGGGCAAGCCAGAGCCGCATCAGTCCTGACCGTCCTCATCCTCGCGCGGCGAGAGATCACGCGCGACCGACGGGTCGGCGAACATGCGGCGGGTGTCGTCCAGCCGGTCGAACGTCTCATCGGCGCGGAAGCGCAGGTCGGGGGCGTACTTCAGCGTCATCGCGGCGGCGACGCGGTGGCGCAACTCGGCCTTGTTGCGGGCCAGCGCGGCGATCGCATCCTCGACCGGGACCGTGCCCATCAGCGGCATGACATAGACCGTCGCGATCTTCAGGTCGGGGGAACAGGACACCTCGCCCACGGTGATCGACATGGCGTTCAGCGCGGGATCGTGAATCTCGGCCCGGTTCAGCACGTCGGACAGCGTGCGGCGGATCAGTTCGCCGACGCGCAGCTGCCGCTGCGAGGGGCCTTGCCCCGTGGGGATGCGTCTGTTGGACATGTCCCGCACATAGGGCCTTTCGGCACGGCCCGCAACGGCCCGGGCTTCCGCCGGGGCCGGATGGGCGCTAAACGCGACGGGAGCAGGAGGATCGCCATGTCAGAGCTGCCGGGAATCGTCATCACGGGTGTGTCGGGCCGCATGGGCCGGATGCTGGTGCGGCTGGCAGTCGACAGCGGCAAGATGCGGCTGGTGGCGGGGGTAGAGCGTGAGGGCCACCCCTGGGTCGGCCGCGACCTGGGTGAGGCGATGGGCGGCCCGGCCATCGGCGTGCCGGTCACCGACGATGCGGTTTCCGCCTTTGCCCGGGCGCAGGGGGTGATCGACTTCACCGCGCCGGCCGCAACCGTCGAATTCGCGGCGCTGGCGGCGCAGGCGCGGGCGGTGCATGTGATCGGCACCACCGGGCTTGAGGCCGAACATCTGGCCAAGATCGCCGCCGCCGCCCGCCATGCGGTGATCGTGCGGGCGGGCAACATGTCGCTGGGGCTGAACCTGCTGGTGCGGATGACGCAGAAGATCGCCGCCGCGCTGGACGAGGACTGGGACATCGAGGTGGTCGAGGCGCATCACCGGATGAAGGTGGATGCGCCCTCCGGCACGGCGCTGATGCTGGGCCAGGCGGCGGCCGATGGCCGGGGGGTCGCGCTGGACGCGGCGAAGGTTTCCGGCCGCGACGGGATCACCGGCGCGCGGGGGCGCGGCACGATCGGCTTTTCCGCCATCCGCGGCGGCGACATCGTCGGCGAGCATGACGTGATCTTTGCCGCCGATGGCGAGCGTGTGGTGCTGCGGCATGTGGCAACCGACAGGGCGATCTTCGCCCGGGGCGCGCTGCGGGCGGTGCTGTGGGGCCAGGGCAGGAAGCCCGGCGAATACGACATGATGGATGTCCTGGGGCTGTAGGGGCCGGACCATTCGGCCGGTCTGGCGAAGGCCATCGCCTTCGCCATGGCGCAACATTGCACCTTGCCCGGCCGGGTGCCCCGGCACCCGGCCAGCGCCCGACCCGCCCATGGCGGGCGCTTCTCGCCCGCCGGGTCGGGCGCTGGCCTCTGGATGATGCGGGTGGCGAAGGTCTCGGGTTGAAGCCTCTCACACGCGGGCGGGGCGAGGCAGTGCCTCGCCTGTTTCCGCCCGGGAAAGGCCGCGGGCTGTGGTCGAACCAGGCAAGCGCCCGCCGGCCTCAGAAATCCACCGCCAGACCCTTCTTCTCCCAGTCGCCGTAGCGGACGGGTTCCTTGCCTTCCTTGCGGCCGCCGTATTCCTTGGGCAGTTCGACCGGGGATGCCGCCTTGCGGCGTTCCTCGGCCTCGGCCAGGGCGCGAAGCGCCTCGGGCGGGAGGTCGCGCTTTTCTTCGGACATCGGGCCGGTTCCTTGTGCGGTTCCTTCCCGTGATATAGGGCGGCCGCGGGCGGGGCGCAAAGGAGATCGTCATGGCCGAGGGCGTGGCCGCGCGGGCGGCGGCGGCGGCGATGCTGGATGCGGTCATCGGCGATGGCCGGATGCTCGCCGATCTGGCCGAGCCGGACCTGCCGCCGGCGGAACGGGCGCGGGCGCTGCGGCTGGCCGAGGCGGTGCTGCGGCGGGTCGAACCCGCCGACAAGGCGCTCGCGCCGCATCTGCGCAAGGCGCCGCCGCTGCCGGTGATGAACGTGCTGCGGCTGGCGGTGGTTGAACGGGCGCTGGGCGCGCCGGGCCATGGCGTCGTGAATGCGGCGGTCGAGATCGTGCGCCGCGGCCGCAGGACGCAGCACCTGGCCGGTCTGGTGAACGCCGTCCTGCGCGCGGTGCCGGAAGGCCCGCTTGCCGGGGTGCAGAAGCTGCCGCGCTGGATGCGGCAGCCGATGGTTCGCACTTGGGGGCGCGAGGCGGTGGCCGCGATCGAGGCGGTGCATGCGCAGGAGCCGCCCTTGGACTTGACCGTCCGGCCGGGGCACGAGGCGCCCGAGGGGCTGGTCCTGCCGACGGGCAGCCTGCGCCTGACTTCGGGCGGGCAGGTTTCGGCGCTGCCGGGGTTTGCGGCCGGCGGCTGGTGGGTGCAGGACGCGGCGGCCGCCCTGCCGGCGCGGCTGCTGGCGGCGCGGCCGGGTGAGCGGGTGCTGGACCTCTGCGCGGCACCGGGCGGCAAGACGATGCAGCTGGCGGCCACGGGTGCGACGGTCACGGCGCTGGACATTTCCGGCCCGCGCATGGCCCGGGTGGCCGAGAATCTGGCGCGCACGGGCCTCAAGGCCGACGGCGTGGTCGCCGATGCGCTGCATTGGCAACCGGAGGATCGGTTCGACGCAATCCTGCTGGATGCGCCCTGCACGGCGACCGGGACGCTGCGGCGCCACCCGGACCTGCCCTTCGTCAAGGACGGGTCGGAACTGCCCGGACTGGCGGACCTGCAGGCGCGGCTGATCGACCGGGCGCTGGGCTGGCTGCGGCCGGGCGGGCGGCTGGTCTTTGCCACCTGCTCGCTGCTGCTGGACGAGGGCGAGGCGCAGCTGGAGGCGGCGCTGGCGCGGCATCCGGGCCTGCGGGTGGAGCGGGCGGCGATGCCCGGCGTGGACGACGCCTGGTGGACAGCACGGGGCGGGCTGCGGCTGCGGCCGGACCACTGGGCCGATCTGGGCGGGATGGACGGGTTCTTCTGCGCGCGGCTGGCGGTGCCGGGCTGAAGCCCGGCCTACAGCGGCAGGCGAATGGCGAGGGCGGGCCAGTCGCCCGCAAGGGTGGCGGCGGCCCGGGTCAGCAGCAGATCGTCGCGGGCCAGATCGGTGCCGTTCACGCAGAGCGGCCCCAGCGCGTAAAGCGCAATCAGGCCGCCGGCGGCGAGCGAATCGTTCTGGACCAGCGTCACCTCTGGCCGCGGCAGATCACGCGCGGTCATCACGTTGAAATCGTCGGATTGCTGGCCGCCGGTTTCGGTCGCGGTCAGCGCCACGTCGCCGGGAAAGGCCACGGGGACCAAGGGTTCGCAGCGGAAATCGTGGCCCGCGCCGGACAGCCGGAAGCCGGGGCCGGCCAGCACGGTCAGGTTCCGCTCGATCCCCGGAAAGACCGAGAAGGGGCCATCCGCGGTGACCGAAGCGCGGGAAAGGCGCGCCAGCAGGCGGCCGTCGACCTCGTGCCGCCAAAGTTCAATCGTCGTGCCCTTGCCGTTCTTCCACGGCTGGCGGATGTAGCTGGCCGGCGTCAGGTGGATCATCGCCTCACTCCGCGGCATCCTGCGGCTGTTGCACGATCTGGTGCGCGCCCGCATCGGTTTCCGGCGCCAGTTCCTCGAAATCGAAATTGTCGAGCCGGCGGGCGCGGCGGGCCGCCTTGTCCGAGGACACTTTGATCTCCTCGATGTCCTTCGCGGCCTGGCCGAAGTGGCGGTCAAGGTTTTCCACCCGCTGCGACAGGCGGTCGACATCGCCATAAAGCAGCGCCAGTTCCCGGCGGATGGCGCCCGCCTGTTCACGCATCCGCGCGTCCTTCAGCACGGCGCGCATCGTGTTGAGCGTCGCCATGCAGGTGGTGGGCGACACGATCCAGACCTTGAGCGCAAAGCCTTCGCGCACCGTTTCGGGGAAATTGGCGTGAAGCTCGGCATAGATCGCCTCGGACGGCAGGAACATCAGCGCGCCGTCGGCGGTTTCGCCGTCGATGATGTAGCGTTCGGCGATGGCGCGCAGATGGGCGCGGACCGCCGTGCGAAGCTGCTGCGCCGCCTCTTGCGCCTGCCGGGGTGTTTCGGCGCGGCGGAGCAATTCGTAGGATTCCAGCGGGAATTTCGCGTCGATGACGATGGGGCCGGGCGGGTTGGGCAGATGCACCAGACAGTCGGCGCGGCGGCCATTCGACAGCGTCGCCTGCATGGTGAAGGCGTCCTTCGGCAGCGCCTTCTGCACGATGTCGTGCAACTGGATTTCGCCGAAGGCGCCGCGCGTCTGCTTGTTCGACAGGATGTCCTGCAGCGACAGCACGTTGCCCGACAGTTTCTCGATATTGGCCTGCGCCTTGTCGATGGTTTCAAGGCGCTGCTGCAATTCGCCCAGGGATCGCGCGGTGCGGGTGGCGGTTCCGTGCAGCGCCTCATTCATCTGGCGCTGCACATCGGCCAGACGGGTTTCCATCAGCCGCAGCATGTTGGTCTGCCCGGAAGCGGCGGCTTCGGAGACATGATGCAGGCCGCCCGACAGGCGTTCCTGCCCTTCCGACAGCGACTGGACCCGGCTGCCCATGAAGGCGAGTTCCCGCAACAGCGGTTCGGCCGCACGCGACGACCGGAGTGCCGCGCGCAGGATCAGCACCAGCGCCAGCGCCAGAAGCAGAAGGGCGCCGCCGGGAACCAGAACCTCGGGCGCATTCCAGGGATAGGTCTGGCCGAACAGCGTGATCATCGGCGGCCGAACAGTCGTTCGATATCGTGCAGCTTCAGTTCCACCCAGGTCGGGCGGCCGTGGTTGCACTGGCCGGAGCCGGGGGTCGCCTCCATCTCGCGCAGAAGGGCGTTCATCTCTTCGGGGCGCATCTGCCGGCCGGAGCGGACCGATCCATGGCAGGCCATGCGCGACAGGACGGCGTCGATCCTTGCGCGGGTCAGGGCGCTGTGGCCGGCGTCGGCCAGTTCGTCAAGAATGTCGCGCAGCAGGGCGGCGCCATCGACCGGGCCAAGGATGGCGGGCGTTTCGGTCAGCGCAACGGCGCTGCCGCCGAAGGGTTCGACCACCAGCCCGGCCTCGGCCAGCGCGGGCGCGGCGGCAAGGATCAGCGCCGCGTCGGCGGGCGAAAGGCTGACGATTTCGGGGATCAGCAGCGGCTGGCGGGCGATGCCGGTTTCGGCCAGCTGCCGCTTCAGCCGCTCGTAGACCAGCCGTTCATGCGCGGCGTGCTGGTCGACGATGACGATGCCATTGGCGGTCTGGGCGACGATCCAGTTTTCATGCAGCTGCGCGCGCGCCGCCCCCAGCGGGAAATCCGGAGCGGGTTCGATGGGTTCCGGCGCAACCCGGGCGGTCGGCGCCTCGGCGAAGCCCGGCGCCGCCGGTGCCTGCAAGGCGAAGGCCCGGGCGAGCGTTGCTTGGGCAGGGCGTGGTTCGGGGCGGAAGGCGGCCAGCGTCTCGGTGGCGACGGTGGTCGACGCGCGATGCCCCGCACCGGCAAGGGCGGTGCGCAGCGCGGTGATCACAAGGCCGCGCGCGGCGTCGGGTTCACGGAAACGGACCTCGGCCTTGGCGGGATGGACGTTCACGTCCACGCGCTCTGGATCGACGATCAGGTTCAGGACCGCGGCAGGGTGGCGGTCGCGGCTGAGAAAATCGAAATAGGCCGCCCGCAGCGCCCCCAGAAGCAGCCGGTCGGTGACGGGGCGGCCGTTGACGAACAGGTGCTGCTGGGCCGACGATCCGCGCGAATAGGTGGGCAGCGCGGCATAGCCGATCAGGCGCAACCCGTCGCGGGTGGTGTCGATCGCCAGCGCGTTGGCGGTGAAATCCGCCCCCAGAAGCCGCGTCAGCCGGCGGTGAAGCGCATCGAACATGTCACCCGTTTCCGGATCAAGCCGCAGGATCATGCGCGGACCGTCGGGCGTGACCTCGGTCAGGGTGAAGCCGACGGTCGGTTCCGCCATGGCCAGGCGGCGGACGGTATCGTGGATCGCCTGCGCCTCGGCCCGGTCGGACCGCAGGAACTTCAGCCGCGCGGGGGTGGCGTGGAAGAGGTCGCGCAGTTCCACGACCGTGCCGCGGGTCAGCGCAGCGGGTTTCGCGGCCGAAAGCCGCCCGCCGTCGCAGGCGATCTGCGCCGCATCATGCCCGGCGGCGCGCGAGGTGAGCGTCAGGCGACCCACGGCGCCCAGCGAGGGCAGCGCCTCACCCCGGAAGCCGAAGGACCGGATGTCGAGAAGATCGGTCCCGTCGATCTTCGAGGTCGCATGGCGCGACAGCGCCAGCGGCAGGTCTTCCGCTGTCATGCCACAGCCGTCATCGGTGACGCGGATCAGGGTCTTGCCGCCATCGGTGTAGTCGATGGCGATACGCCCTGCCCCGGCATCGAGCGCGTTTTCCACCAGTTCCTTCACCGCGGATGCCGGCCGTTCCACCACCTCGCCCGCGGCGATGCGGTTGATCGCGGCCTCATCCAGTTGCCGGATCACCGGGCGGCCGGAGATGCCCGTTATCTTGGGGGTGTGAAGCGTCATCCGACGATATGTAGCAGCGGTAGCTGAGTCGGGGAAGGGTGAAACGGGAACGCCGAGGGCTATGGCAGGGCGGGGGACGGGGCGGCGCAATCGTGCTATCCTGCCCGCATTATCCCAGACCTTCACCGCATGGGTCCGCCCCTTTTTCCGCGAGGCATTACAATGGCAGACCAGCTGAAATTCGTGTCCACCTGTCCGACGGCGATGATTCATGCCGGAATCGGCGGCAAGCAGAAGAGGCAGCTTCTTTGGGGTGACGAAGTGAATGTCACCGGCGAGGCGGTTGACGGCTGGCTACCGGTTTTCGCCCGCAAGACGGAAGGCTGGATGCGGGCCGATGCGCTGTCGGACCGGCGGCTTCTGGAGATCATCTTCGTCGATATCGGGCAGGGTGACGGCGCGCTGGTGATCACGCCGGACGGGCGGAACATGCTGGTCGATGCGGGCGAGAAGGACAACCTCTACCGCTTCCTGAAGTGGCGATACGGGCATGTCGCGCGGCCGATCACCTTTGACACGGTGGTGATCAGCCATCCTGATGAGGACCATTACGGCGGCTTCGGCCCGATCTTTTCCGAGCCGGATTTTCTCTTTGGCACGGTCTATCACAACGGCATTGTCGAGCGGGCCGGGCCGCAGCCGCTTGGGCCGCGGGCGAATGGGATGCTGACCGATGTCGTCGCCAGCCGGGCCGCGCTTGAGGCACTGCTGGCGGACCCTGAGAATCGAGGCAGCAAGAAATATCCCAACCTGCTGCATAACCTGCTGGTGTCGGGACGGGTCGAAGATATTGCCTCGGTGGCATCCGCAAGCCGGCATCTGCCCGGCTATGCACCGGGGGAGGCGGCTGGCGGGCTGGCGATCGAAGTGCTGTCGCCGGTTCTGGACACAAGCGGGCCGGCGCCGGGGCTGCCGTGGTTCGGCAGCCCCGGGGAAACCAAGAACGGCCATTCGGTGGTGCTGCGGCTGGTGATCGGCAATGTGACGATCCTGCTGGGGGGTGATCTGAACATCAAGGCCGAGCATCGGCTGCTGACCCACTACACCGGCTACAAGATGCCCCCGGGGGACGATGACCGCGCCGCGATGATCGAGGGCGCGCGCAAGGTCTTTCGCGCGGATGTGGCCAAGGCCTGCCATCACGGCAGCGCCGATTTTTCAGACCTGTTCCTGCGCGCCGTCGATCCTCTGGTGACGGTGATTTCCAGCGGCGATGACGAGCCACATTCCCACCCGCGCGCCGATGCGCTGGGGGCAGTTGGCCATTGGGGGCACGGGCCGCGGCCGCTGATCTTTGCGACCGAGCTTGCCCGTTCGGCGAAGGATGTGATCAAGCAGCCCTATGTCTTCCGGCGCGCCCTCGAGGCGGCGATGAAGGCGCTGCATACGGCGGCGCCCGGCAAGGCGACGGAGCGGGCGCAGAAGAAGGTCGACAAGCTGCTGGAACAGATCGGGCGCAGCGTGGCGCGCTATGGCGCGATCAACCTGCGGACGGATGGTGAGCGGATCGTCATGGCGCAGATGACCGAGGCGCCCACCCGCGTCAGTGCGGAATGGGATACGTATCTGATCGAGCCGGATGCGGCGGGCGTGTTGCGCTATCGCGGAGAGCACTAGGTCACGGCGTCGCGGCAAGCCCCTCGGGCCGGCCGACCACGACGAAACGCAGGTCTTCGGCGCGGTAGAGGCGGGCGGCGACGCGTTTCACGTCTTCCATCGTCACCGCCTCGACCCGGGCGTTCCGTGTGGCGACATAGTCGATGGGCAGGTTGTCCATCTGCATGCCGACCAGGATGTCGGCGATCGGGCCGTTGCCCGAGAAGCGCAGCGGATAGCTGCCGGTCATGTAGGTCTTGGTCTCCGCCAGTTCCTGTTCGGTGATCCCGTCCCGGGCGATGCGGGCCCATTCGGCGCGGACGACATCGATCGCCTCGGCCGTCTTGTCGTTCGAGGCCGAGAACTGGCCGAGATACAGTTCCGCCAGGTCCATCGGGATCAGCCAGGTGCCGATGCCGTAGGTCAGGCCGCGTTTCTCGCGCACCTCGCGCATCAGCCGGGCCGAGAAGCGACCGCCGCCCATGACCTCGTTCAGCAGGAAGGCGGCGAAGAAATCGGGGTCGTCGCGGCGGATGCCCTGGTGGCCGAAATAGATCACCGACTGGGGCGAGGGGAAGTCGATCACCGTGACGCCCGGGGTCAGGTTCCAGGGCGCGGGCGGCGGCAGGGGGGTGCCGGTCGCCGGCAGGCCGCCCAGAAGCGTGTCGAGCAGGCCGGCCAGTTCCGCGGCGGTGATGTCGCCGGTGGCGCCGATCACCACCCGGTCGCGCGCCAGGGCGCCCCGCCAGGCGGCCAGGATATCGTCGCGCGTCAACGCTGTGACGCTGGCGATGCTGCCTTCGCCCGGTGTGGCATAGGGATGGTCGCCGAAGGCCAGCGCGTCGAAGGCGCGCGAGGCAAGGGTGCCGGGGTCTTTCTCGTCCGACCGCAGGCCGGTCAGCACCTGTTCGCGCACGCGGTCAACCGCGTCCTGGTCGAACCGCGGCTCGGTCAGCGCCTGCGCCAGAAGTGCCACGGCCTGATCGCGGTTCTCGGTCAGGAACTTGGCCGAGACCGAGAACGTGTCGGCGCCGGCGTCGAAGCGGAAGCTGGCGGCCAGCGCATCGCGCGCCTCGGCGAAGGCGCGGCTGTCCATGTCGGCCGCGCCCTCCTCGATCAGGCCGGCCATCAGGTAGGTGGCGCCGCGCTTGCCGGGCGCATCCAGCGAGGTGCCGCCGACGAAGCGGATTTCCAGCGCGGTGAAGGGGATGCCGTGATCCTCGACCAGCCAGGCCTTGAGGCCGCCGGGGCTGGTGACGTCCTGGATCGCCACGTCGGCCAGCGCGGGCGTGGCCAGCAGCGCGAAGGCGGCAACGAAGGCGCGGGTGCGGCGCAGGATCATGGCGTGGCCTCTTCGGGCAGGGTCAGCCATCCGGTGACCGAGGTTTCCGGGCGAAGGACGCGGCGGGCGACATCGGTCACCTCTTCGGGCGTGACGGCGGCAAGGACATCGGCAAAGCCCTGGATATCGGCGACCGTCAGGCCGACGGTCAGTTCCTCGCCATACATGTTGGCAAGGCCCTGCACATCGTCGCGGGCATAGATTTCGGCGGCGCGCAGCTGGGTCTTGATCCGTTCGAAGGCGGCAAGGTCGGGGCCGGTTTCAAGGAAATCCGCCAGGACCGCATCCGTCGCCTCTTCGGCGTCGGCCAGCGACACGCCCGGCGCGGGCACGACATAGACGCTCAAACTGCCGTCGTCGATGCGGGTGCCGTCATAGAAGGCGGAACTGTAGACGGCGATCTGGCTTTCGAACTGCAGCGCGCGGGACAGGACGGATGTCTGGCCGCTGCCGCCCAGAAGCTCGGCCAGGATCAGCAGCGCGGCGGCGTCCTTCTGGTTGCCGGGGTCGCGTTCGGGCGCCATGTAGATGCGGAAGAAATACGGGTTCGACACCCGCTCGTCCGCCAGGACAAGGCGGCGCCCGGCCAGTTGCGGCGGTTCCTGCGGGCGGATGCGCGGGACGATGCCTTCGGAGGGCTCGATCGGGCCATAGTGCTTGTCGGCCAGTTCCTGCACCCTGGCCGGATCGACATCACCGGCGATCACCAGGGTGGCGTTGTTCGGCGCGTAATACTGGCGATACCAGGCAAGGGCGTCGTCATGCGTCAGCCCCTCCATCTCGTGCCGCCAGCCGATGACCGGGATGCCGTAGCGGTGGTTCAGGTAAAGTGCCGCGCGCATCTGTTCGCCCAGCAGGGCGCCGGGGTCGGTGTCGGTGCGCTGGTTGCGTTCCTCAAGGATGACCTGCCGTTCGGTCGTGACGTCATCCTCGGTCATGCGCAGGTTGCGCATGCGGTCGGCCTCCATCTCCATCACCATCTCAAGCCGGTCGGCCGAGATGCGCTGGTAATAGGCGGTGTAGTCCCACGAGGTGAAGGCGTTGTCGTCGCCGCCCTGCGCCTCGACCATGGCCGAGAACTGGTTGGGCGGAATCCTGTCGGTGCCCTTGAACATCAGGTGTTCCAGGAAATGCGCGATGCCGGACTTGCCGGCCGGTTCGTCGGCCGAGCCGGCGCGATACCAGATCTGCTGGACCACCACCGGCGCGCGGTGGTCTTCGATCACCACCACGTCAAGGCCGTTTTCCAGCCGGAAGGTGGTGACGGCATCCTCGGCCGCGGCGGGGCGGGCAAGCGTCAGTGCCAGCAGGGCCAGCGTTGCGATCGGGCGCATGTATCCTCCGGGGAAGGGCGCGGGCGGGCCGCGCGACCGGCGCTATTCCCCGTCGGCGCGGGGCGGTGCGGAAGGCGTGAGAAGACCGCGCCGGCGCCAGTAGGCAAGTTCGGCATGCTGGTCGAGCGACTGGTCCTCATAGGCCTTGTAGTAGACGTTCACGTTGAAAAGGCGTTCGAGGATGCGGCCGTTGTTGTCACGCCGCCATTCCAGGTCTTCCGAGGCCAGAACCTGACGGATGCCGCCCTCGACGCCGAAACGCGCCGCATGGGTGTATAGCGCACCATCGGCCGAGGGAACGCCGCTGCCGGTGGCCTGCGGCCGCCCGCCGAGCGCGGTGATCGCGTCGTCGAACGGGCGCGGGTCGGTCCGGTTGCCGCCGCCGGGTGTCGGCTGGGGCAGTTCGGCCATGCTTTCGGGCATTTCCAGCGGCTTGGGCGGCACGATGCCGAATTCGTCAGGCCCGTCCGCGGTGCGGACATTCATCAGTTCGGGTTCGCCCTTGCCGGCACAGCCCGCAAGCGCCAGCATCGCAATCGCTGCGATGGCCGTCACGCCCGCCTTTGCCCGCATTCGCCGCCTCCGCACTTCTTCGGACCCGTCTTAGCGCATGTGTCCGGCCCCGTCACGGGGTCTTTCGGCCCGGTTTCCCGGACCTTGGCGGTTTTCCGGCAACCGGCTTGCCGGCAAGCAGCGCCAGGCCCAGCGCGCCGGCAAAGATCGCAATGTCGGCGACGTTGAAGGCGAAGGGGTTTTCGATGCCGCAGCAGGACATGTTCAGGAAGTCGGCAACCGCGCCGTAATAGAGCCGGTCGATCACGTTGCCGAGCGCGCCGCCGACCAGAAGCCCGGCGGATATCTGCACCCATCGCCCGGGTTCGGTGCGGCGCACCCAGAGCCAGACCCAGACCGAGATCAGGATCGAGACGGCGATGATCGCCCAGCGGGTCGCCTCGGTCTGGCCCGAGAAGAGGCCGAAGTTGATGCCGCGGTTCCAGGCCATGCGGAAGTTGATGAACGGGGGCAGAACGTCAATCTCGCCCCGTTCGATCAGGTTCATGCCCTGCACGACCGCCAGCTTGGTCAGCTGGTCGACGGCGAAGACGGCGGTGGCGGTCAGGGCGGCAACACGCATGTCAGTGCCGGAAATGCCGCTGGCCGGTCAGGACCATGGCAAGGCCAAGCCTGTCCGCCGCCGCGATCACGTCGCTGTCTTTCATGCTGCCGCCCGGCTGGATCACCGCCCTGACCCCGACCGAGGCGAGGACCTCGATCCCGTCGGGGAAGGGGAAGAACGCGTCCGAGGCGGCGACGGCGCCAAGGGCGGGGCTTTCGGGCAGGCCGAGTGCGGTGGCCATCTCGCCGGCCTTGCGGGCGGCGATCATGGTCGAATCGACCCGGCTCATCTGCCCCGCACCGATGCCGACGGTCGCCCCGTCCTTCACATAGACGATGGCGTTCGACTTGACGTGCTTGGCCACTTTCCAGGCGAAGAACAGGTCGTCCAGTTCCTGCGGGCTGGGCGCGCGTTTCGTCACCACCTTCAGATCGGCCGGGGTGATCGTGTCGATGTCGGACTCCTGCACCAGGAAGCCGCCGGACACCTGGCGGAAGGCGAGGTAGCCGGTCTTCGGATCGGGCAGCGCGCCGGTGGTCAGGAGGCGCAGGTTCTTCTTCGCGGCGAAGACGGCCTTCGCCCCTTCGGTCGCGTCGGGGGCGATGACGACTTCGGTGAAGATACTGGCGATTTCCTCCGCGGTTTCGGCGTCAAGCGTGCCGTTCAGCGCGACGATGCCGCCGAAGGCCGAGGTCTGGTCGCAGTGATACGCGCGCCGGTAGGCCTCTTTCAGCGTGGCGCCCCTGCCCACGCCGCAGGGATTGGCGTGCTTGATGATGGCGCAGGCGGGGCCCTGGCCGGCGAATTCGGCGACAAGTTCAAAGGCGGCGTCGGTGTCGTTGATGTTGTTGTATGAAAGTTCCTTGCCCTGCCATTGCCGGGCGGTGGCGACGCCGGGCCGGTTCGATCCGTCACGGTAGAAGGCCGCCGTCTGATGCGGGTTCTCGCCGTAGCGCAGGGTCTGCGCCAGCTTGCCGGCAAGGCTGCGGTAGCGCGGGGCGGATTCGCCAATGGCGGCCGCCAGCCAGGTGGAAACCGCGGTGTCATAGGCGGCGGTGCGGGCATAGGCCGTCAGCGCAAGACGCTGGCGGAAGGCGCGCGTGGTGCCGCCATGGGCGCCCAGTTCTTGCAGAAGCGGCGCATAATCGGCCGGGTCGGTGATCACGGCGACGAAACCGTGGTTCTTGGCCGCGGCGCGGATCATCGCGGGGCCGCCGATGTCGATATTCTCGATCAGCGTTTCGTAGTCGTCGGTCGTGGCGCGGGTTTCCTCGAACGGGTAGAGGTTCACCACCAGAAGGTCGATCGGGCCGATCCCGTGTTCCTGCATGGCGGCCAGATGGTCGGGCTTGTCGCGCAGCGCCAGAAGCCCGCCGTGGATGCGGGGGTGCAGCGTCTTGACCCGGCCATCCATCATCTCCGGGAAGCCGGTCAATTCGGACACGTCGGTCACCGGCAGGCCGGCGTCGCGCATCAGGCCGCTGGTGCCGCCGGTCGACAGGAGTTCGACCCCGCGCCCATGCAGCGCGCGGGCGAGGTCCAGGATGCCGGTCTTGTCGGAAACGGAAATCAGCGCGCGGCGGATCAGGACGGGATCGGTCAACAGGGGCCTCTGGTCGGGTGGGTCAGGCGGGAAGCGGTTCTTCCCGCTCAAGATCGCGGATGGCGAGCGGAGTATCCTGTGCCTTGGCCAAGGTCCAGCTTATCCGCGTCTCGATCTCGCGCGCATGGGCGGAAAGGACGATCTGCCGCGTGGCGCGCGGTTTCAGCCGGCCGCGTTCAAGATAGACCGAGGCATCGAGCCGCAGCTTCGCGCGGCCGTCATGGCGGAAGACCCAGATTTCGCCCGAGCGCAGCGCCATGGACACCGCATGGCCGCCCATGTCGAGCGTGGCGTCCACGTCCGGGTGCAGGTGGAAGCGGATGGCAAAGCCGACGCCTTCCAGCTGGGTGCGGTTCAGCATGTCCTCGAACCGCTTGCGTTCGGGGACGGTCAGCGCGGTCAGCGAATCCGTCCCGCCAAGGCGGCGGCCATCGGCGGAAAGGTGAAGCTCGCGCCCGGCGGTCAGGCCGTGGGTGGCCGACCATCCGTCATGGGCGACAAAGACCAGCGCGCCGTCGCCGCCGGCATGGCGCAGCGCGGTGATGCGGGCGGCATCGTCCAGGCTGCCGCCGCGGCCGCCCCGCCCGAATCGCGAGGAGGAGAAGCCGGCGACGGAAAGGGCCGAATGCGACTGGGTGGCGCGGCCGGCAAGCTGCCATTCCGGGCCGAAGGGCAGGCCCGAGCCGCAGTTGACGACCAGGGGCCGCCGGCCCGATGTCAGCTCGAAGGCGCCGGTCGAGGCATGGGCGGTGGCGCGGGCCGCGCCGCCGGGCGGATCGGCGGCGTCAAGGATCACGCTGGTCCGGCCGCCCGAAAGGCGCACGAACCCCATGGCGCGGGCGCTGTGGCCCGCCGGCCGCAGCGCCGCGGATGCGGCCAGCGCGGAATCGAGCCGCCCCTCGATCCCCCGGTCGGCGCCGTGGAACCGCGCCAGCCCGCCGTCGGAATGGCGCAGCACCCGCAGCGACGGGGCGATCCGGTCGACCGCGGCAGCAAGCGGCGGCGGGATCGGGCGGTCCGCCTCGGCCAGCGCGCGGACGGCCCAGGTCAGCAGGGTGAAGACCTCCATCAGTTCTTCGGGATTGCGTGTCGGCAGCCCGCCCTCGGCGTCGATCCGGTCGGCGCATTCCCGGGCCAGCGCCTCGGATGCGGGGGCGATGTGGCGCTCCATGCCGATCAGCGACAGGCCGGCGTAGAGAAGGCCGATCAGCGCCTCGAACCGGGGCAGGCCGGGGCGGGCGCCGAAGGCGCGGCGCGACAGGAAATCGGTCTGGCGGGCAAGGGCGGTGAAATAGGCCTCGTGCGAGGACCGGCCCTGCGCATGCAGCAGGAAAAGCGCGTGATGCACCCAGCGGATGACGCGGCGGCCGGTCAGGTCGGGCGTCCAGCCGGGGCCCTGGCCGCCGCCGTAAAGGGTGATCCAGTCCAGCGTCCAGCCCTGCGCCACGGTCCGCGCCTCGGGCGTGCCGACGGCGGCCAGGTCGTCCAGCCAGGCAAAGCCCTGCGCCTCGGCCGCGAAGGCGGGATCGGGGGCGGGAATGTCCCAGAGCGGCGTTCCCGGCGCCTCGGCCAGATGGCCGGCCAGCAGGATGTTTCCGGCGATCAGCTGCTTGCCGCGCGCGTAAAGCCCGATCGAGCGTGGTTCGGGCTGCGAGACGAAGCCCAGGGCGGCCGTCTTGCGGCTTGCACGCCAGGCCGCATAGCGGTTGGCCAGCCGTTCACGGCGCGTCTGGGTGCCATCGCTGCCCATTTCCGGGGTGCCCGTCCTCTGACTGCCTGCTCTTATGCCCGTCCGGGTTGATCCCGGATCAGGGAATGACCTTAGCGGCAGAGCGGCGGTCTGTCACGCGACGGCTGCGTGACAGGCCAAGATCAGGCAAGGTGATCGACGCGTTCAAGGTATTGCGCAAGGCGGCGGGTTTCATCCAGCCAGCGGGTGACAAGCCGCGGATCATGCGGCGCGGAATGGACGCCGGCGGGAATTTCGCGCGCCAGGACCGCCTGGACGGCCATCGAGACGGGCACCGAGACGAGGCGCCCCATGGCAGAGCCGCGTTCGTCGCCCCAGGCATCCATCGCCCAGATTTCGTGGAACACGGGCCGTCCGTCGCGTTCCGCCCTGAGCGAGACGAAAAGCACCACCCGGTCGGGTTCGCCGGGGGCATAGGCGTTTTCCTTCAGCAGGTCGTTCGCCAGCGCGGTCAGCTTCGCGTCCACCTCGGCCGCGGGGGCGGCTTCAAGCCCCTCGACGGTGGCGAAGATGTCTTTCCACGCCTCGGCCCAGCCCTTCAGCCGGATGGTGCCGCGGACGAAGTCGCGGACCTTCCACGCCGGATCAAAGCGGTAATCCTCGATGAACGGATAGGAATCGCGGTTCGGGTAGACTTCGAACGCCTCGGGCTGCGGCAGGGGGGCGATATAGTCGGTGATTGCGTCCCAGGGTCGCGACACGCGCAGTTCCGAGAAATTGCGCAGGCTGCGCGAGGGCGATTTCAGCGCCTTGAGGACACCGGCCGGCGCCCAGGAAAACTTGTAGCGGAACGGGTTCGGAATCTTGGGGATACCGCCGCAGTAGGATGTGAAGCACAGCGCATTGTCGGCGCCATAGGCCGCCGAGGCGCGGTAGCGGGCCACCAGGTCATGCGCCATCAGGTGATCAAGGCCGGGATCAAGGCCGATCTCGTTCTGGCTGACAAGGCCCGCGTCGCGGAAGGCGGCGTCCAGCGCGCGCATCTCGGGTGCGATGTAGGAGGAAGATACGAAATGCGCCCCCTTGGCGAGGCAGGCCCTGGCGATGGCGACATGCTGGTCGGCCGGCAGCATCGAGATCGCCACATCGCCGGGCAGAAGCGCGGCGGTCAGTGCATCGAGCGTATAGGCGCGGATGTCGGTGGCGATGTCGCCCACCGCGTCGCGGGCGTTGGCGACCGTGCGGTTCCAGACGATGACCGGAAGCCCCGCCTCGATCAGGCGGCGCAGGCCGGGGCCGGAGGAAAGGCCGGTGCCGCACCAGTGGATCGTCATGCTGTCTCTCCTTCTCAGAGGGCCGCGCTGTGGCGGTCGAAGTCGGCCTTCGCCCGGGCCCAGACGCCGGACGAAATGTCGGTCAGGGTCAGGAGCGTGGGCAGAAGCTGTGCCGCGTAATCCTGCGACGATTCCACCGGCAGGAGCGAGGGCAGGTTGTCGATCGCCATCACGTCAAGCAGCGGGAATTCGGCGACGCGCAGCGCCGGCGCCTGCCAGTCGGTCGTGCGGTCATAGACCTTGATCGGCGAGAAATCGGAGGTCGGATCGCAGGCGATGTCGCCGATGACGGACAGGCGGCGGACCTGGGTCAGCGCCTCTTTCGGGACGAAGACCGGGCAGCCGGGGCGGGCGAGGATGCAGTTGAGGAAAATGCCGTGGGCCAGAACCTCGGGGAAGGGGCCGCCCGAGGCGGTTTCCGCCATGTCCCAGAGCGTCGTTTCCACCCCCACCTCGGCACAGAGGTCGGCCGCACCGGTGCCGACCCGGCCCTTGGCGCCGATGATCAGCGCGCGGGGGCGGCCAAGGCCTTGCAGGTCTTCCTCAAGTTCCGCAACCAGCGCGGATTTCGATCCGGCGGGTTCGACCGGGCCGCAGATCGTGCCCTTCTGCTGGGCGGCCCAGCATTTCAGGCTGACGGCGGCGCCGGCAAAGCCCGCCCAGTAGCCGAAGGCGGCGACGCGGCGGCCGGTTTCATCCACCAGATATTCCAGATCGAAGAGCGTGCCGCCGCCGGCCCTGAAACGTTTCAGCAGCACCTGGCCGGCCGGCTGGCCCTTGAAGGCGTGGCCGAACATGATGTGGCGGTGCGGCAGCGGCGTGCCGTCCTCGGGCAGTTCCTTCAGGCCGAAGATGATGGCCTCGGCCGGCGCCCCGGGCCAGGCGAAGGCGGGCGCGATCTCGGCCCCGGCGGCGCGATAGCCGTCGATCGGGATGGCGCGGACGGGGCTGTCCTCGACCGTGACGCGGATGCCCGCGGCCCTGAGCGCCGCCACGCCTTCGGGCAGGATGCCGACGCGTTCCTCGTTCGGGCGCTGTTCGGCGCGGACCCAGAGATGTGGCATCCTTGTCTCCCGTCATGCTGCGGTGCGGAAACGGTCCGTTCCGCCGTTGCCTCTGGCCTTGGCGGCCCGTTGATAGCAGAAAGGGAGGCGCGTGAAAGGGGCGGGGGCGACGGGGGTGGACAGGATGCGGCGCAGGTGGCTTGCCGGGGCAGGCGCGGCGGCAGCGGCCGCGGCGGCCTTTGCCGGCTGGCGCCACTGGCCGGCGCGTGTGGCGGACGAAGCGGCGCTGCGCGCGGCCCATGCGGCGGCGCTGCCCCGGCTGGCCGGCCCGGTTCCGGTCTACCACCTGGGGCATTCGCTGGTCGGGCAGGACATGCCGGGGATGCTGGCGCAGGTCGCGGGGCACCGGTGGAACAACCAGATCGGCTGGGGCACATCGCTGAAACAGCACTGGACCGGGCGCATTCTGGGGGCCGAGAGCAACGGCCCGCCCGGCTATCGCCCCGCGTTCGAGGCGGTGGACAGCGGCGATTACGCGGTGATCGTCCTGACCGAGATGGTGGAACTGACCGCCGCCATCCGCTGGCACGATTCGGGCCGCTATCTGGGCAAATGGGCCGAGCGTGCGCGGCAGGCGCGGCCGGATGTGCGGGTCTATCTCTATGAAACCTGGCACGAACTGGACGATCCGGCCGGCTGGTCGGAACGCATCGCGGCGGATCGGCCGGCGCTGTGGGAGGGCGAATTGCTGCGCCCGGCGCTGGGGCGCGGGCAGGTGATCCATGTCATCCCGGGCGGTCAGGTGATGGCCGCAGCAGCGCGCGCGGCCGAGGCGGGGGAGGTTCCGGGCGTCGCCGGCCGGGCCGACCTTTTCGCCGACGAGATCCATTTCAGCGACCTGGGCGCCTGGCTGATGGCGATGACGCATTACGCCACGATCTATTCGCGTTCGCCCGAAGGACTGCCGGCGCAGCTGGCGAAATGGGACGGCACCTTGGCCGGCGCCCCGTCGGATGCCGCGGCGCTGGCGTTGCAGCGGCTGGTCTGGCAGGTGGTTGCGGCCGATCCGCTAAGCGGCGTAAGGGAAGTCTAGGCATGTCAGTCGCGGCGCTTATGGGGAAAATCCTGCTGGTCGGGCATGGGCTGATCGGGCCGGACCTGCCCCGGCTGATCGAATCCGGGCTGGCCGGAATGGGTGCCCCGGCCACGGTTGAGGCGCAGATCATCGAAGGCGCGCCGCTGGCCTGGAACTGGGATCACGCCGCCGAGGCTGACGGTGTGGACGGCCGCGCGGTGCTGGCCGATGGCGATGTGGATGCCCTTGTCCTGACCGAAGCGGTGCCCCTGGTCGCCGAAATCGAATCGACCGACACGCGCGGCTTGGTTGCCCGCTGGGCCGACCTCGCACGCGAGACGAACCCCGGGGTGCGGGTGTTCCTTCATGAGACATGGCCGGACCTGCGGTCGGGCACCGGCGTGGCAATCGCCGACGATCCCGGCGCGGACCAGCCCTGGCGCGAAAGGATCGAGGCCGAGGTCGAGCTTTACCGTCAGGTGGCCGGGCCGGGGGTGGGAATCATCCCCGCCGGGCAGGCGCTGGGGCGGCTGGCCGACGAGATCGCGGCCGGCCGGGTGCCGGGGATGACCGCGATCACCGATGTCTTCGAGGACGACATCAACCTGAACGGCAAGGGCGACTATCTGGTCGCCATGGTGCATCTGGCGGCGCTGACCGGCCGGTCGCCCGAGGGCCTGCCGCCGCGGCTGCTGCGGGTCTGGCCCGATCAGGCCTCTATCCTGACGCCCGAACAGGCGGCGGCGCTGCAGCGCATCGCCTGGGAAACCGTCAGCGTCGCCGCGGCGCGGCCTCCGGTCATGGAAGACCGGATTCCGCCCGATTCCCCGGTGTTCGAGCCTGTCAGCAACCCGTCGCTGGCGATCGGCGTCGACGGGATCAGCGACTGGTCGGTGGCGGTTCCCTTCCTTGACCTGATGAAGACCGCGCGGCCCTGGGTGGGCAACGCCGGCGAAGTCTGGGGCGGGATGGAAGAGCCGGACCTTTGGGCGGCGGGCGTGCTGGACGCCGACGGCTGGCCCCTGCGGATGCCCCCCGGCGTCTCGGGCCTAAGCACGCTGATCCTGACCGACATGCCCGAAGGCGCGGGCGGCGTCGCGGGCCGCTATGTGCTGACCTACGAGGGGCGGGGCGACCTGCAGGTCCTTGGCCGCGCGACCGTCGTTTCCGCTGCGCCGGGGCGGGTGGTCTTCGACTATGCGCCGGGCGAGGGATCGGTGCAGCTGACGATCGTCGCCACCGATCCCGGGGCGCCGATCCGGCACATCCGGGTGGTGCGCGCCGACCGCGAGGCGCTGCTGGCCAAGGGTGAGGTGTTCAACCCCGACTGGCTGGCGCGGATCAGGGGGGTTCGCAGCATCCGCTTCATGGGCTGGATGGATGCCAATGATTCGACGCTGTCGGCCGCGGCGGACCGGCCGAAGGTCGATGACTATACCTGGGCCAGCAAGGGCGTGCCGGTCGAGGTGATTGTCGATCTGGCGAACCGGCTGCAGGCTGAACCCTGGCTGACGCTGCCCTGGCTTGCCGATGATGAGTTCGTCACCACCTATGCCGAGATCGTATCGCGCCGGCTGGACCCGGGGCTGCGGGTCTGGGTGGAATTGTCGAACGAGGTCTGGAACCACCAGTTCAGCCAGGCGCGGCTGGCGACCGAGGCGGCCAGGGCGCGCTGGGGCGAGGACTGGGTCGGGTCGCAGGCCTATGGGGTGCGCGCGGCCGAGGTTATGCGGCTCTGGACCGGGGTGATGCCGGGCAACAGGGTGGTGCGGGTGGTCGCGACGCAGACCGGCCACCTGGGGCTTGAGGAGCAGATCCTCGAGGCGCCGCTGGCGGTGGCCGAAGGCGTGCCGCGGCCTGCCGATGCCTTCGATGCCTATGCGGTGACCGGCTATTTCTCGGCCACGCTGGGCAGCGAGGAGACGGTTCCCGCGGTGCATGGCTGGATTGCGCAAAGCGAGGCGGCGGCGCGGGAAGCGACGGCCGGCATGGCCGAGGCCGAGGCCAGCGCCCATTTCGCCGCACATCGCTACGATCTGGCGATCGAGATGGCGGCCAGGGAGCTGATGGATGGCGAGATCACCGGCAATCCCGAAGGGTCCGTCAGGCGGCTGGCCGAGGTCATCTTTCCCTATCACGCCGAAGTGGCGGCCCGCTACGGGCTGAAACTGGTGATGTATGAGGGCGGAACCCATGTGGTCGGGCTGGGTGCGGCGACACAGGACGCGGCGCTGAACGACTTCTTCCACGCGCTGAACTATTCGCCTCAGATGGGCCGGCTTTACGGAGAGATGATGAGGGTCTGGGCCGGCGTGACGGATGAACCGTTCATGGCCTTCGTCGACATGCAGCAGCCGGGCTGGTGGGGCAGCTGGGGGGCGATGCGGCACCTCTGGGACGAAAACCCGCGGTGGCTGGCGCTGGCGCGCGGGTGCGACCCGTGCTGAGCGTGATCATCCCCGCCTCGAACGAAGAGGCCTGGATCGGCCGCTGCCTTGATGCGGTGCTGGCCAGCGCGCCGGTTCCCGGCGGGGCCGAGGTGGTGGTGGTGGCGAACGGCTGCCGCGACCGCACCGCCGCGACGGCGCGGGCGTGGGCGGACCGGGCCACGGCGGCCGGCTGGGGGTTTACCGTCCTGGACCGGGCCCAGGGGTCGAAGCCCGGCGCGCTGAACGCGGGCGATGCGGCGGCATCGGGTGATCTGCGGGCCTATCTCGATGCCGATTGCGTGGTGACGCCCGGGGTCTTTGCCGCGCTGGTGCGGGCGCTGGACGGGGCGGCGCCGCGCTATGCCGGGGCGACCCCGGTCATCCCGCGGCCGCGGTCCCGGGTGACGCGCGCCTATGCGCGGTTCTGGCAGCGCCTGCCCTTCGCCCGGTCGGTTGCGCCGGGCTTCGGGCTTTTTGCGGTGAATGCGGCGGGGCGCGCGCGCTGGACGGAGTTCCCGCGCATCATCTCGGACGACACGTTCGTGCGGCTGCAGTTCCAGCCCGGCGAACGGGTGCAAGTGCCCGACCGCTATGACTGGCCGATGATCGAGGGGTTCGGCGCGCTGGTGAAGGTGCGGCGGCGGCAGGATGCCGGCATGGCGGAACTGGCCGCGCTCCACCCCGAAATCCTGTCGCGCGAGGGCAAGGCGCGGCTGACGCCGGGCGCGCTTGCCGGCATGGCGCTGCGCGATCCGCTTGGCTTTGCGGTCTATGCGGCGGTGTCCGTTGCGGTGCGGCGGCGGCGCGGCGGCACGGATTTCACCCGCGGGCGATAGGCGGGTCAGCGGGCGCTGGCCGTCAGGTCCGACCAGCCGCAGCGCGCGGCGAGTGTCTCGACCGGCGTTTCGGTGCCCACGGCCATCTCGGCCCGCAGGCCGCGCGTCTTGCGCCCCCGCCACTGGTCGCGCAAGAGATGCAGGCCCGACCGGCTGATCTTGGTGATCGGCGATCGCAGCGGCAGACTGCCGCGCCATTTCCGCTGCATGAAGCGGTAGCTTTCGATGAAGTCGTGACCCAGCGCCTCGTGGTAGCGGTCGTTGTGGACGGTGGGCAGGGCGCCGGCCCAGGCCCGCAGGCCGCGCGCGCGGGCCTGGGCCACGATGTCGGTGCCGTAGAAATGCCAGCCGGGCAGCGCCTCGTCCCAGCGCAGGCCGCTGTCGCGGCGCAGGATGATGAGAAGCTCGTCGAAGCTTTGCACCTCGACCGGCGCCAGCGGCACCCGGCCGACGATCTGGCCCAGCGAGGATGACCAGACCGGGCCGATATGGGCGGCATCAAGCGCCACGCCGAACGCGCCGAAAAGCGCCCAGTCGGGGTCTGCCGCCGCAACCTCGGCCAGTCGCGCGGCAAGGACCGCGTCCCAGCCGGGCGGCAGGTAGACGTCATGGTGGGCGAAGACGACGACCGGCGCCTCTGTCGCGTCCAGCGCGCGGTTGTAGGCCGCCGCCGCCGACGGGGCGCCCTTTTCCACATGCAGCGGAATTCTGGCTAGGCAGGGCGAGCGTGCCAGGTTGGCGCCGAGGATCGCGTCGGAATGGCTGGCGCAGGCGATGGCAAAGCGTGTCAAGGCCGGTCCTCCGGACGGGCGGGGGCGGCGCAGGCCGACGTATACCCGCGGCCGCGCCCGGACAGGGGGGGCGACCGCAGGGGACGGGCATCGACGGGCGGGTTCGGGTTCACGGGGCAACACTGGATGGCGCGGCAGGCTGCAGCATCGGGGCTGCGCACCCCGCTGGCAAGGGGCTGGCTGCGTTTGCCCGCGGCATTCGGACCGGCGTTGCTGCACCGCCGCATCGGTGACGCCCGCGCAACGGTGTGTCTGTCGGCGCGGCGCTTCCCTTTGTGCTGCAACGGATTTAGGCTGAGGGTGACGCAGGGGGCATGACAATGGACGGGGCTGCAGCGGCGCTGCCTGAACGGGGCGGACTATTCGGCCGCGCGATGCGCGGCGGCGCGCTCTCGGCCGGGTCATACGCCCTGTCCCAGGTGCTGCGGCTGGCGTCGAACATCGTTCTGGCCCATCTCCTTTATCCCGAGGCGTTCGGGGTGATGGCGCTGGTCACCATGGTGATGGTCGGGCTGGCGATGTTTTCCGATACCGGCATCGGCCCGGCGATCACCCGCAGCGCCCGCGGCGACGACCAGAATTTCCTTGATACCGCCTGGACGATCAACATCCTGCGCGGCCTGTTGCTGGCGGCGCTGACCTGCGCGATCGCCTGGCCGATGGCGCGCTTCTACCAGGCGCCCGATCTTGTCTGGCTGCTGCCGGTGGCCGGGCTTTCGCTGATCATCGGCGGCTTCAACCCGACGCGGATCGACACCGCCAACCGCCACCTTCTGATCGGACGGCTGACCGCGCTGGACCTTGCGGCGCAGGTCATCAGCATCGCGGTGATGGTGGCGGTGGCGGTCATGACGCATTCGGTGGCGGCGCTGGTGATCGGCGCGGTCGCCTATTCCGTGGCGAAGCTGGCGCTGACCTGGGCCTATCTGCCGGGCAGGGCGAACAGGTTTCACTGGGACAGCGCCGCCGGGGCCGAGCTGGTGCAGTTCGGCAAGTGGATCCTGCTGTCAAGCGCCTGCGGCTTCATGATGGCGCAGGGCGACAAGGCGATCCTTGGCGCCTACCTCAGCCTGCAAGAGCTTGGCATCTACAACATCGGCTTTACCTTCGCCTATTTCCCCATCCTGCTGGGCGGGTCGGTCGTTGGGCGGATCATGATTCCGCTGCATCGCGATCATCCGCCCGGCGAATCCCCCGGCATCGCCCGGCGGATCAGCCGCCTGCGCTACGGCATCTCGCTTGCGGTTCTGGGGATGCTCGGCCTGATGGCGCTGGTCGGCACCTCGCTGGTCGATACGCTGTATGATCCCCGCTATCATCTGGCCGGCGTGCTGGTGACGGCCATCGCCATGGCGCAGATGCCGGGCGTCGTGGGCACGACCTACGACCAGTCGGCGCTGGCGGCGGGCGACGGGCGCGGCTACTTCCTGCTGATCCTGACACGGGCGGCGGCGCAGACCTTTGCCTTCTGGATGGGGGCGCATTTCGCCGGCCTGGGCGGGGCGCTCCTGGGGCTGGGCATCGCCTTCGCGCTGGTCCACCCGCTGATCGCGCGGCTGGCCTGGCGGCACGGGGCCTGGGACGCGAAGCACGACATTGTCATCGGCGCGCTGACGATGGCGCTGATTGCGGGGCTGTGGTTTCTGTTCCGCCACGATCTTGCCGCGCTTGCACAGTAGGGCTTTGGCGCGCCGCATTTTCTGCGCTATGGCAAGATCGCCGCACGGCATTTTTCCCGAGTCACCTGATGAACGTTGAGCAGAATGAACGTTGAGCCGACCGATCTTCCCGAAGTCCTGATCCTGACACCCCGCCGGTTCGGCGACGCGCGCGGATGGTTCATGGAAACCTTCAACGACGCGCGGATGAAAGAGGCGGGGATCGGTATCGACTGGGTGCAGGACAACCATTCGATGTCGGCGGCGAAGGGCACGCTTCGCGGGCTGCACTACCAGGCGCCGCCCCGGGCGCAGGACAAGCTGGTGCGCTGCACGCGCGGCGCGATCCTGGATGTCGCGGTGGATTTCCGGGCGGGTTCGCCCCGGTTCGGCCAATGGGCCGCGGTTGAGCTGAGCGCGGATAATGCGCGGCAACTTCTTGTTCCGAAAGGGTTCCTGCACGGGTTCGTGACGCTGACCGCCGATGCCGAGGTGCAGTACAAGTGCAGCGACCTTTATTCCCCCGCGCATGACGGTGCGGTCCGCTGGGACGATCCCGAGATCGGCGTCGACTGGGGCCTGACCGCGCCGGTGCTGTCCGACAAGGACAGGGCGGCGCCGCTTCTGAAGGACGCGCCCCGGCCCTTCGTCTGGGAGGGTGGCAAATGAAGATTCTGGTGACGGGGGGTGCTGGCTTCATCGGCAGCGCGGTGGTGCGGCTGGCAGTCGCGCGCGGGCATGAGGTGGTGAACCTTGACGCGCTGACCTATGCGGCCTGCCTGGACAACGTGGCGGATGCCGCGCGGTCGAACCTTTACAGCTTTGAACGGGTCGACATCCGCGACCGCGCGGCGCTGGACCGGGTGTTCGCTACCCACCAGCCCGACGTGGTGATGCATCTGGCGGCCGAAAGCCATGTGGACCGGTCGATCGACGGGCCGGCCGATTTCATCGAGACGAACATCACCGGCACGTTCAACATGCTGGAAGCCGCCCGCGTCTACTGGCAGGGCAAGGGCAAGCCGGCCGGTTTCCGGTTCCACCACATCTCGACCGACGAGGTGTTCGGCAGCCTTGGCCCGGACGGGCAGTTCACCGAGACGACGCCCTACGATCCGCGCAGCCCCTATTCGGCATCGAAGGCGGCCAGCGACCATCTGGTCCGCGCCTGGCACGAAACCTATGGCCTGCCGGTGGTGCTGACCAATTGTTCCAACAACTACGGACCCTATCACTTTCCGGAAAAGCTGATCCCGGTCATCATCCTGAACGCGCTTGCCGGCAAGCCGCTGCCGATCTACGGCGATGGGTCGAACATCCGCGACTGGCTTTTCGTCGAGGATCATGCCGATGCGCTGCTTCTTGTGGTCGAGAACGGCACGGTCGGGCGCAGCTACAACATCGGCGGCGAGAATGAGCGGACGAACCTGGAACTGGTGAAGACGCTCTGCGCGATCCTTGACCGCAAGCGGCCGAAGGCAGCGGGCAGCTATGCCGACCAGATCACCTTTGTCACCGACCGACCGGGGCATGATGCCCGTTATGCGATCGACCCGGCCCGCATCCGCGATGAACTGGGCTGGCGGCCCAGCGTCACGGTGGAAGAGGGGCTGGAACGCACCGTCGACTGGTATCTGGCGAATGAAGCCTGGTGGCGCGCGCTGCAGGACCGCCGCGGCGTGGGCGAGCGGTTGGGGACGAAGGCATGACCGGGATCGTCGCGCGGTCCGTCGCGCCGGGGGTGCGGCCTTGAACGTCCTGGTCTTCGGATCCACCGGGCAGGTGGCGACGGAACTGCGCGCCGGGCTGGCCGATGCGGTGTTCCTTGGCCGCGATGCGGCCGACCTGGCCGACCCCGCCGCCTGTGCCGCCGCGATAGAGGCGCGCCGCCCCGAAGCGGTGATCAACGCCGCCGCCTGGACCGCGGTCGACCGGGCCGAGGCCGAGGAGGAAGCGGCAACGGTTGTGAACGGTGCCGCGCCAGCCGCCATGGCGCGCGCCTGCGCCCGGCTGGGCGTGCCCTTCGTCCATATCTCGACCGACTACGTGTTTGACGGATCAGGGACCGCGCCGTTTTCCCCCGACCATCCCAAGGCGCCCCTTGGCGCCTACGGCCGGTCCAAGCTGGCGGGCGAGGACGGCGTGATCGCCGCCGGCGGCACCCATGCGATCCTGCGGACATCCTGGGTGTTTTCCGCCCATGGGGCGAATTTCGTGAAAACCATGCTGCGGCTTTCGGAAACCCGCGACAGGCTGACGGTGGTGGCCGACCAGATCGGCGGCCCGACCCCGGCGCGCGCGATCGCCGCCGCCTGCGTGACGATCGCACGGCAGTTGCGGGCGGACCCGTCGAAGCGCGGCACCTATCATTTCGCCGGCGCGCCGGATGCCAGCTGGGCCGATTTCGCCCGGGCGATCTTTGCCGGCGCGGGCCGGGCGACCGCGGTCGAGGATATTCCGGCCAGCGACTATCCGACGCCGGCGCGGCGCCCGGCCAATTCGCGGCTGGACTGCACGTCGACCGCGGCGGCATTCGGCATCATCCGGCCCGACTGGAAGGCGGAGCTGGACATTGTTCTTGGCGAACTGGGAGTGAAGGCATGACGGCGCGCAAGGGGATCATCCTGGCCGGGGGCTCGGGCACGCGGCTTTATCCGCTGACCATGGCGGTGTCGAAGCAGCTGATGCCGATCTACGACAAGCCGATGATCTACTATCCGCTGTCCGTGCTGATGCTGGGCGGCATTCGCGAGATTGCCGTCATCACCACGCCGGACGACCAGCCGCAGTTCCGCCGGCTTCTGGGCGACGGCAGCCAGTGGGGCGTGCGGTTCGAATGGATCGTCCAGCCCTCGCCCGACGGGCTGGCACAGGCCTATCTCCTGGCCGAGGATTTCCTTGCCGGCGCGCCTTCGGCCATGGTGCTGGGCGACAACATTTTCTTCGGCCACGGCCTGCCCGACATGCTGCGCGCGGCCGATGGCCGGAATGCCGGGGGAACCGTGTTCGGCTATCATGTCGCCGACCCCGAACGCTATGGCGTGGTGGATTTCGACGCCGCCGGCAAGGTCCGCGCCATCGTGGAAAAGCCGAAGGTGCCGCCGTCAAGCTATGCGGTGACCGGGCTTTACTATCTGGACGGCAGGGCGCCGGCGCTTGCGCGGGGGATCACCCCCTCGCCGCGGGGCGAGTTGGAGATCGTCGATCTGCTGGAGGCCTATCGCGCCGAAGGATCGCTGGATGTCGAGCTGATGGGGCGCGGCTTTGCCTGGCTGGATACCGGCACCCATGCAAGCCTGCTGGATGCGGGCAATTTTGTCCGCACCATCGAGGAACGGCAGGGCCTGCAGGTCGGCAGCCCGGACGAGATCGCCTTCCGCCAGGGCTGGATCGACGGCGCGGCGCTGAAGAAGCGGGCCAAGCTGTTCGGCAAGACGGGCTATGGCCGCTACCTTGGCACGGTTGCCGGCGAATAGGGCCGTCCCGCCCCTACCGTTGCCGATTTCTTAACAAATCTGTTGTCACCCTGACATTCCGTCTGGAAATCCGGGCGCAGTGTGTCCAGAGTCTCCCTGTGGGAGACTGGGAGGGGAACTCATCGCCCATGATGGGGGGATTGGTCATCGGCGCCGTCGGATTCGGCGTGATCAGCTTGCTGGTCTCGGCCTTTTCCGGCCAGTCGCCGCTGGTGGCGCTTGCGCTCTACAGCCTGGCGGGCAGTTGCGGCATTATGGTCGGCGCGCTTCACAACGCCCGTTTTCACGACCGCGCCGGTTGACAAGGCGGCCGTTTCCCGGCTTGGTTGTTTCCGTATCGGATACAGTTGTCCGGCGTTGCTCGGGGGGTCTCGCATGCCCCGCCACATGGCCGGACCGCGGGTGTTCGCGAATCAATCGGGCAGAGCCAAGGTGCCGGACTTCCTGAAAAGCAACCACTGGTTGATCGGTCGGCGGGCCTTTGCAAGTTGTGGCGAATTCGCGGCGGAATTCCACAAGAAATGTGGCACGATTGTGGATGACCTGACCGTCGACAGGTGGTCAAAGCAGACCCGATTTGAGTAAAATTTGCCTGGGGGCCTTCTAGCTGAGTGCCATAATGTGCTGCCGTGATTTCATTTTGCCCGGTCCGGATTTTGAGTGGTCAGTACCGGGAACTGTTTCCCGAGCCGTCGGAATTCTTCGACTGTTGGAGGGTTGCCGCTGATGACGATCATCCTGCCAGAATACCCCGACGGCGTTCCCTTCACTGAAACCAAACCTGCGATGTCCGGAGCCGAGGGCGGGTCCGAGATGGTGGCCATGCCGCGGCCGCACGGGATTTATCGCAGGTTTTTCAAGCGGCTGATTGATATCGTCGTCATCATCTCGGCGGCACCGGCGATCCTTCCGCTTGTGGTGGTGCTGGCGCTGATGATTGCCCGCGATGGTGGCAAGCCGTTCTACGTGCAGCTTCGGCTGGGGCAGAACGGCCGCAGCTTCCGCATGTGGAAGCTGCGCAGCATGGTGACCGAGGCGGATCAGCGGCTGGACGACTATCTTGCCGCCAATCCCGAGGCGCGGGTCGAATGGGACACGACGCAGAAGCTGCGCAACGACCCCAGGATCACCCAGTTCGGCCAGTTCCTGCGCCGCGCGTCGCTGGATGAACTGCCGCAGCTGTGGAACGTGCTCAAGGGCGACATGAGCCTGGTCGGGCCGCGCCCGATGATGCCGAGCCAGCAGTCGATGTATCCGGGGACGGCCTATTACCTGCTGCGCCCGGGCGTCACCGGCCACTGGCAGACGGCCGGACGGAACAAGACGACATTCGAGGCGCGGGCGGATTTCGACGCCGCCTATGAGGCCGAGCTGTCGTTCAAGACCGACATGCAGATCCTGCTGCGCACGGTGAAGGTCGTGGTCCAGGGCACGGGCTACTGATCAGCGACGAAGCGCCCGCCGCGGGCACTGCGGCGGCACCGGGCCAGCACGGTCGCCCGCCCCCCTTTGGGGCGGGCGTTGTTATTGCGGGCTGGCCCATGCCTCACAGGTCCGTCCGGTGGGTGACCACCAGCGCCCCCGGTGCATCAGGGGAAGGGCATCAGCGCCGGGGGGTGGCAGCCGTCGCCTCCGGCGCTGGCGGGGCCCGTGCAGGACGGTTCCGCAGGCGGATGCGCCGAGGCTTTGCGGTCAGGCAGAGCAAACCCGGCAGCCGCCTATGCAGCGCCGCGCCGCCTTGGGGCCGGCGTCGGGGGCCGGCCGCGTGACGCGGCAGCGCCCGGCGGGGCGCCGCGTGCGGGGTGGCTGCGGGGACGGGCTGTATCAGCGGCGCGTGCGCTGGGGCAGGTCAAGCTCGGGCAGGGCGATGACCGGGCGCAGGCCAAGCTGGCGTTCCATCTGGGTGGAGGTGCGCACGATCGGGCGCAGCATCTCAAGCAGAAGGGCAATGCCAAGCGCAACGACGATGCTGGCAAGCGCGCCGACGGCAAAGAGCTTGCGGCCGCTTGCTCCCGTCGGGTGCAGCGGCGTGATCGCGCGGTCAAGCATCGCCAGCCGCTCGCCCTCTTGCCGCTCGGCCAGCCGCAGCTCGCGCTCGGCGTCGCCCAGCTTGCCGGCGACCGACGCAAGGTTTGCCTGCAGGTGGTCCAGCTGGCGTTCAAGGCCGGAAAGCATCTTCTCGACTTCCGGCATCCGGGCGATCGTCGCCTGAAGCGAGGTGCGGTCGGCGATCAGGGCGGCCTTCTGTTCGTTCAGGACGGCCAGTTCGACGCCGATTTCTTCCAGCCGCCGCTGATCGGTGGCGCGCAGATCCTCACGCGCGGAAAGCCGGCGCTGCTCTTCGGCCAGCGCGACGATATCCTGTTCAAGCGCGCGCAGTTCGGTTTCGACCGTGGACACTTCGGTCCGGCGCGACGGCGCCTCGTCCGGCAGGGCTTCGGCGTTGGAAAGCTTGTAGTCGGCGATTTCGGTTTCCAGCGCGGTGACCTGCTCGGTCAGCCGGGCCTGTTCCTCGGTGAAGAAGGACAGGGTGTCGCGCGCGGTCGCAAGCTGGCCTTCGGTCGCCAGGTCAAGCACGCGCTGGGCAAGGTCGTTGGCGATGGCGGCGGCGGTGATGGCGGAACTGTCCTGCGCGGTAATGATGATCGCCGAAAGCTCGGACGCTTCGCCATAGGTCTGGATACCGGCCTGCTGAATCCCCTCGAAACTGATGGAGCGGCGCAGGAGCGCGGCCTTCTCGTCATCGGTCAGCGGCAGGCCGATATAAAGCCCGTGCGTCGCGATGAGTTCGAGAAGCGCCTCACGCGTGGTAAGCCGCTGCTCGATCGACTGGAGCATCTGGGCCGACCCGCTGCTGCCGGTGCCGATCTGCGCGCCCTGCACCTGGATGACCGCGGCGGTCTGAAACACGTCGGGCTGGCGCTTGGCGTAGATCGCGGCGCCGACGATGCCGATGATCGCCAGCACGGCCATGACTGCGCCGCGCCGGGCGATGAAGTTCAGCAGGTCTTCAAGGTTCTGGATCTGTCCCATGTGTCTTACCGCCGGCCATAGGTGTAGCGCGACAGGCCCCGGTCCTGCGCGCGGTTCAGCACGACGCCGATCAGCGGCAGGCGGCCTTCAAGCATGCGTTCGGCAGCGGCGATGTCTTCGGCCGTCGATACCGTGCCATCCGCGACAAGAAGCACCGCATCGGCCTGCCCGGTCAGGGCGATCACGTCGTCCGAGCCGGTGACGGGGGGCGTGTCGAAGATGATGACATCGGGCTGAAGCTGGTCGCGCAGCAGGTCCATCGCGTGACCGAATTCGGGGTTCTGGATCGCCTCGGCGCTGCGGGGCACCGGCTTGCCGTTCAGGCCGAGCGCAAGGTTGCTGCCGATCCGCAGGAACTGGGCGTCAATCGACTGGTTTCCGCTCAGGAACTCGCTCAGCCGGGGGGCGTCCTGCAGGCCGAACATCCCGGCGAGCGAGGGCGCGCGCAGTTCAAGATCAAGCAGCACGGTCCGGCACGACGGCAGCCGCGCCACCGAAAGCGCAAGGTTGGCGGCGACAAAGCTGTTGCCGCAGCCGTGGGTCGGAGAGGTGATGGCAAGGCGGGTCCAGCTGTTGGTGGACATCGCCTGAAGGACGCGGGTGCGGAGGATGTCGAAGTAGCGGGTGACCGGATGCTGTTCACCAAACGGGAACAATCCGTTTCCAATCAGCGTCTCTGTGTCGGGGCGGATTTCGGGGATCGATTCCCAGACCCGCGAGGGGTTCATGGGAACCAGCGCAAAGGCGTTGCGTGACGTTTCGCGTCCGGTCTTCTGGTCCAGCGCCACGGTGGACGCGTCCCCGTCCTGGCTTTGCCGGAACACCGGAACATGCGGCTGGCGGGGACGCGAGGCCGTTGCCTTCGGACTTTCGGCCGCGGGCAGCTCTACCGCGTCATCTTGCGGCGCAATGCTCTTTGTCCTCAAACTGTTGCGTCTTGCCATGGTCCTTGCGGTACCTCATTGACCGGGCGACCGCGCCGGCCGCTTGCGAAACTTCCCCAACCGCCCTTCGGCAGCACGTCCTCGGAGAGCGGTGCGTCGTCGCCTTCGCGGGCAGCGGGCGGGTCGATCTGCACTGGTCCGTCCGGGCCCCCGCCCGACGGTCCGGGGTTACCAGATAGCGCCACGAAATGAAAGACACCCCCCCGGTCGAAGGGGGCGAAACGGGCTGTCGCCGGGTTGGAAAAACACCCGCGGAATCGCCCGGCGGCATGCCGCGCGGGGCCGTGTTCCGCCGCCGCCACGACCTTCGGTGCCACCTTCGATGCCACGCCTGTCATCACCGGCGGTCCCTATCCTTTCCGGGTTCTGAGCCGCAGCGCGGCAAGAACCTGGCCGGGCAGGATCGCGATGCAGGCCGCGTAGCGCGGGATCAGCCGGCGCGGCGCCGAAAGCGCGCGCCAGACCCATTCCATCGCGATCGCGCGCACCCAGGCCGGCGCGCGGCGCTGGTGGCCGGAAATGAACTCGACCCCGGCGCCGACAGAGGCAAAGCCCGTCTCACGCGAAAGTGTTCGGCCAAGTGCTGCAAACCGCTCCTGCTTGGGGGCGCCAAGCGCGATCAGGCACAGCCCGGGGCCCTGTGCGGCAAGGCGTGCCATTATGTCGCGCGCGGCGGCGCCTTCGGGATCGAATCCCATGGGCGGGGCGTGCAGAAGGCCGATCTTCAGGCCGGGAACCTGGGCGCGCAGCGACCGGGCGGCACCCTCTAGGGCTGCGTCGGTCGCGCCGACCATCGAAACCGGCACGCCGGCGCTGGCGGCCGCCCGGCAGAGCGGAAGGACAAGGTCCGATCCGGCGACCAGCGACACCTTCTCGCCGGCCAAGCGCGACAGCCAGACGATCGGGTTGCCGTCGGCCACCACCAGGTCCTGCGCCGCATAGGCGGTGCGAAAGACCGGGTCGCGGCGAAGCTTCACGAGATGGTCAAGGTTCAGCGTCGCCAGCGCGAAGCCGCGGCCGGCCGAGAGGCGCGCGGTGACCGCGGCAAGCAAACCGTCACGGTCAGGGTGGGAAAGGGCAATCTCTGTCGAGCCGAAGCGGAATTTCACTGGTACGTCCATGCTAACTTCACCCTGCTTTTATCATGCCGCAGGCCCTGCGTCGAAACCTCAGCGCCGCGGAACAGACTGTTTCCCGTCGCTGCCACATGGCCGGGCGGTGCATGCTGTGCTATGGGCGGGCGGCATCTGCGCCCGCACAATCCCGCCGCCATGATCACACCGAACCTTTTTGCCTATTTCGTCCTGGCCGTGTGGCCCATCGTGATCTGGCAGTTCTATCGCCGGATGGAGCCGGGCCGTGCGCTGGTCTGGACGATCCTTGCCTCCTACCTGTTCATGCCGCCGCTGACGAGCTTTGCCGTCCCTGTGCTTCCCGACCTTGACAAGGACACGATGCCGGTCCTGGTCGCGCTGGTGATCACGACGCTGGTGCTGCATCGCCGGTTCTCGTTCTGGCCGCAAAGCGGCGTCGGCAAGCTGATGATCCTCGCCTTCATCTTCGCGCCGGTGTTCACGGTGCTGACGAATGCCGACCCGCTTCCCGTGCACAATGCGCCGGACATCCCGGGGCTGCGCGCCTATGACGGCGTCCTGCTGATCTGCTATCAGGCGATCTTCGTCATGCCGATGTTCCTGGCGCGGCGCGACCTGGCGACGCCGCAGGCGCAGCGCGACATCCTGGGCGCGCTTGTCGTCGGCGGGCTCATCTATTCGGTGCCGATGCTGATCGAGGCGCGGATGTCGCCGCAGATGAACGTCTGGATCTACGGCTTCTTCCAGCACGATTTCCTCCAGCACGTCCGATTCGGCGGCTATCGCCCCATCGTCTTCCTGCCGCACGGCCTCTGGGCCGCGGTCTTCGTCTCGATCAGCCTTTGCGCCGCCTTCGTCCTGCTGCGGACGGCGCCGACGCATATGGTGATGCGCAGGCTGCTCGCGGTCCTGTGGCTGTCGTTCCTGCTGTTCATGTGCAAGTCGTTCGGTGCGGCGATCTATGCGATCATGCTGGTGCCGCTGATCATGTTCGTCTCGACGCGCAAGCAGGTGCTGATCGCGGCAATTGTCGCGGGGGTGGTGGTCGCCTATCCGCTGCTGCGGGGGGCCAACCTCATCCCGGTCGATTCGCTGATTTCCTTCTTCAACGATTTCTCGCCCGACCGGGCCTCGTCGCTCGGCTTCCGGCTTGAGAACGAAGAGCGCCTGCTGCAACGCGCGGCGGAACGGCCGCTGTTCGGCTGGGGAAGCTATGGCCGCAACTTCACCTATGATCCGGTGTCGGGGCGGCCGACGGCGATTGCCGACGGGATGTGGGTGATCCAGATCGGCATATTCGGCTGGCTGGGGTATCTGGCGCAATTCGGCCTGCTGGCGTTGCCCCTCTGGCTTCTGGGGCGCGAGTCGGTGCAGCGCGGTGTGGAAATCTCGCGTCCCGCGGCGGGCGTGGCGATGATCCTTGCCGCCAACGTGTTCGACCTGTTGCCGAACGCGACGCTTGTGCCGCTGACCTGGCTGCTTGCCGGGGCGGTTCTTGGCCATGTCGAGCTGCTGCGACGCGAGCGGCGGCAGCAGGGCAGGGACAGCCCGGCCCTGCGCCGGGGGGCCACACGCCCGCAGCGGACGGTCATCTGAGACTGGTGAGGCTGGTGAGATTTGGCGCGCCCGCGCGGGCGCGCGTGATCGCGCGCGTGATTCCCTGCCGCATTGTCCCCGACACGGCGGCAAATGCCGGCCATCGGAGGGCCCCGCGGGGCGCCGGTCACGGGATTTTGCCGCAAAGACGCCAGATTCCGCGGGAAAACCCGGCGAAAATGTGGCAGAATTAAGGCATTGTCGTCCCATGCGACATGATCGGTCCGGCCGGCCGCACAGGGTATCGCGACTGCAGCATTTGCGCTAAGGTCGCCGGGTGTTGCAGGGGTATCGGGCTGGCATGGCATGGGTCGGTGTTCCTGTCACCGGCAGTCCGGGATTGAAGAATGAGTTTGCAAGCCGACGATTTCAGCGGCCTGGCCGAAACCGACATCGCAATTGTCGGCATGGCCGCCCACCTGCCCGGGGCGCAGGATACCGCGACCTACTGGCGCAACCTTTCGGCCGGGGTCGAATCGATCCGCGTCCTGACCGAGGCCGAGTTGCTGGCGGCCGGCGAAAGCCAGGCGAAGATGCGCCGGCCCAACTACGTGCCCGCCGCGGCCGAGCTTGAGGGGTTCAAGGATTTCGACGCCGATTTCTTCGGCTTCTCGCCGAAAGAGGCCGCGATCCTTGATCCGCAGCACCGCCAGTTCCTTGAAGTGGCCTGGGAGGCGCTGGAAGACGCCGGCCACCCGCCCGAGGGGTTCAGGGGCGCGATCGGCGTCTGGGCCGGCTGCGGCATGGGCAGCTATTTCTACTTCAACCTCTGCTCCAACCGCGATCTGGTGGAACAGACCGGCATGTTCCTGCTGCGCCACACCGGCAACGACAAGGATTTCCTGTCGACCCGGGTCAGCCATATCCTTGATCTGAAAGGCCCGTCGATCAACGTCCAGACGGCCTGCTCGACCAGCCTTGTCGCCATTCACTACGCGGCGCAGGCGCTGCTTTCCGGCGAATGCGACATGGCGCTGGCCGGCGGCGTGACGATCGAGCTGCCGCATGCGCGCGGCTACCTGTTCCAGGAGGGCGAAATCCTGTCGCCCGACGGGCATTGCCACGCCTTCGACAGCCGGGCGCAGGGCACGGTCTTCGGTTCCGGCGCGGGCTGCGTGGTGTTGCGCCGCGCGCGTGATGCGGTGCGCGACGGCGATCATATCTGGGCGATCCTGAAGGGCAGCGCCGTCAACAACGACGGGGCGGCCAAGGCCGGGTATCTGGCGCCGTCGGTCGACGGGCAGGCCGCCTGCGTGGCCGAGGCGCAGCTGATTGCCGGCGTCACCGGCGACGACGTGACCTATGTCGAATGCCACGGCACCGGCACCTATCTGGGCGACCCGATCGAGGTGGCCGCGCTGACCGAGGCGTTCCGGGAAACCGGGCAGGGCGTCGGCCATTGCCGGATCGGCAGCGTCAAGACCAACATCGGCCATCTGGACACGGCGGCCGGCGTCGCCAGCCTGATCAAGGTGGCGCTGTCGCTGCACCACCGGCAACTGCCGCCCAGCCTCGGCTATGACGCGCCGAACCCGGCGATCGACTTCGAAACCTCGCCCTTCAAGGTGAACGACCGGCTGTCGGACTGGACCGCGCCGGTGCTGCGGGCGGGCGTCAACAGCCTGGGCGTCGGCGGCACCAACGCCCATGCGGTGCTGGAAGAGGCGCCGGCGCGCGCGGCCTCGGAACAGTCGGACTGGCCGTTCCAGCCCATCGTGATCTCGGCCCGGTCCAAGGCGGCGCTGGATGCGCAGGCGGCCCGGCTGGCGGCGCATCTGCGCGCCCATCCCGAACAGCCGCTGGCCGATGTGGCCTGGACGCTGAAACAGGGCCGCCGCGCGTTCGAGAAGCGGCGCGTCCTGGTGGCCGAAAGCCATGAAGAGGCGGCGGCGCTCTTGGAAGGGGCCGATACGCGGCGGGTCTTCAACCACGATCATCTGGGCGAGGCGCCCGAGGTCGTGTTCATGTTCCCCGGCGGCGGGGCGCAATACGCCGGAATGGCGCGCGACCTCTACGAGACGGAACCCGTCTTCGCCGACTGGATGGACCGCGGCCTTGCCGTGCTTGAGCCGAAGCTGGACTATGACATCCGCGCGCTCTGGCTGCCTGCCGCCGGGCAGGAGGATGCGGCGAACGCGACGCTGAAGAAACCTTCGGTCCAGCTGCCGCTGATCATGATCACCGAGTTCGCGCTGGCGAAGCTCTACGAAAGCTGGGGGGTGACCCCGGCGGCGCTGGTCGGGCATTCCATGGGCGAAAATACCGCCGCCGCGCTGGCCGGCGTGATGTCGTTCGAGGATTGCATCGGCCTTGTCCACCTGCGCGGGCGGCTGTTCGATACCGTTCCCGCCGGCGGCATGCTGTCGATTCCGCTGCCCGAGGCCGAGGTGCGGCCGCATGTGACGGGCGATCTGGACATGGCCTCGGTCAACGCGCCGACGCTGTGTGTGGTTTCCGGCCCGGATGCCGCGCTGCGCGAGCTGGCGGCGAAGCTGGCGGCCGAAGGGGTGGAAACCCAGCGCATCGCCATCGACATCGCCGCGCATTCGCGGATGCTGGCGCCGATCCTGGATGATTTCGGCGCCTATCTGCGGTCGATCAGGCTGAACGCGCCGGCGGTGCCGGTGATCTCGAACCGGACTGGGCAGGTGCTGACCGCGGCCGAGGCGACCGATCCGGACTACTGGGTCCGGCATCTGCGCAACACGGTGGATTTCCAGTCCTGCATGGCAACGCTGATGGCCGAACCCGGCCGCGTCTACATGGAGATGGGGCCGGGGCGGGCGCTGTCGTCGCTGGCGCAGGCGAATGGCGTGCCGGCGGGGCAGGTGATTCCGGCGCTGCGCCACCCCGAACAGAAGATGGCCGATGACGCCTGGCACATGGCCAGCATCGTCCGGCTCTGGGCCTGCGGGGTGAAGGTGGACTGGGCCCCGGTCTGGGGTGGCGCACGGCGCCTGCGGGTGCCGCTGCCGACCTATGCCTTCCAGCGCAAGACCTATTTCATCGAACCGGGCCGGATCGAGGCGGCCGAGGCCGAGGCCCTGCCCGAGCGGGAACAGGACATGGCGCGCTGGGGCTGGGTGCCGCACTGGCGGCCCGTCGCCGCGGGTTTCGAGATCGAGGATCTGGCCGATGAACCGGCGGCGCCGTGGCTGGTGTTCACCGACACCACCGGCACCGGCAAGGCCGCGGCCGAGCAGTTGCGGGCGGCCGGGCACCGGGTGGTGACGGTGCGGTCCGGCGACGCCTTCGCCCGCGACGGCGAGGGTGGCTATGTCCTGCCGCCGGAGCGCGGCCGCGAAGGCTATGACCTGCTGCTGCGCGATCTGGTGGCCCGCGACCTGGCGCCCCGCCACATCCTGCACGCCTGGCTGGTGACGAAGGGCGAGGATTTCCGCCCCGGGTCCAGCTTCCTGCACCGCAACCTGGAACAGGGGTTCTGGTCGCTGCTGTTCCTGACCCAGGTGATCGCCGGCGAAAACCTGCCCCTGCCGGTGAAGGTGACGGTGCTGACCACCGGCGCCGCGCAGGTCCGGGCCGAGGCGCTGCCCTATCCCGAAAAGGCGCTGGTCGCCGGTCCGGTGCGCGTCGCCGGCAAGGAACTGCCGGGGCTGACGCTGTCGGCGCTGGACCTTGACCCCGCCGCCAGGCCGGACGCGATGGCCGCCGCCGCGCTGGAAGAGGCGCTGTCGGCCGGTGGTGCCGTTGCCGCCGTCCGCGCCGGCCGGCGCTATGAATCCGGCGTGAAGCGCGCCGATCTGCCCGAGGCGCGGCCCGACCTGCCGCAGGGCGCGCATGTGCTGATCACCGGCGGTTTCGGCGGCATCGGCCTGACCGTGGCCGAAGACCTGATCCGTCGCCACGGCGTCAGGATCACGCTGATCGCCCGCAGCGGCCTGCCCGAAAAGGGCCTGTGGCGCAGCTGGCTGTCCCGGCATGACGCGAACGACCCGATCGCCCGCCGCATCCTTGCGCTGCAACGGCTTGAGGCCTTGGGCGGCGAGGTTTTCGTCGCGCAGGCGGACGTGGCCAATGTCGACGAGATGGAGGCCGCGCGCGATGCCGGGGTGGCGAAGTTCGGGCCCGTCCATACGGTGATCCATGCCGCGGGCGTGGTCGATGACGGGCCGATCCTGGCCAAGTCGCCCGCCGCCGCCGAAGAGGTGCTGACGCCCAAGCTGCACGGGACGCAGGTCATCGACCGGCTGTTCCCTGACGGATCGGTGGCGCTGATCGTGGTCTTCGCCTCGACCTCCACCGTCACCGGCCCGGCGGGGCAGGTCGATTACGTCGCCGCGAACGAATACCTGAACGCCTGGTCGAAATCGCGCGCGGGCGGCAGGACGCGGGTCGTCGCGCTGAACTGGGGCATCTGGCAGGGCGTCGGCATGGCGGCCGAAAGCCTGGCAGACAGGATGGGCCGGCCCGAAGCGCCGCGCCTGCCGCTGCAGATGCCGATGCTGGACGAGGCGAGTTTCGATGCGCAGGGGAACCGGGTATTCCTGGCGAACTATGCGCTGGCGCGCTGGATGCTGGACGGGCACCGCACCGCGGATGGCACGGCGCTGATCCCGGGCACCGGCTATATCGAACTGGCCGCCGAGGCCTGGGCCGCGCAGGGCGAGGCCGGGGGGGTGGAGATCGCCGACCTGACCTTCTTCCGCGCGCTTGACGTGGCCGAGGATGAACGGCGCCCGGTGCGGGTGCGTCTTGCCCGCAGCGATGAAGGCTATGGGTTCGAGGTGCAGTCGCAGGTCACCGTGCGCGGCCGCGCCGGGTGGCTGACGCACGCGACGGCGCGGCTGCTGCCGCTGGCCGGTTCCGCGCCGCGCATCGACCCGGGCGCGATCGCCGCGCGGCTGCCCGAAGCCGAACGGGGCGAGGGGCTTGCCAGCCCGCAAGAGGCGCATCTGCGCTTCGGTCCGCGCTGGCGGGTGGTGAACGAACGCACCCATTCCGATGCCGAGGGTCTGGCGCATCTGGCGCTGCCCGCGGCCTTTGCCGGGGAACCGGCGGCCGAGGGCTGGCTTTTCCATCCCGCGCTGGCCGACCTTGCAACCGGCTGGGCGATGGGGCTGATCCGCGGCTACCGGAACGACCGTCTCTGGGTACCGGTCCGCTATGGCCGGCTGCGGCTTTACCGGCCGCTGGCGGCGGCGATCGTCAGCCATGTCAGGAATGCCGCGCCCAATGCGGTTGACCGGCCGATGGCGGTTTTCGACATCACGCTCGCTACGCCCGAGGGCGAGGTCTGCGCCGAGATCGAAGGCTTTACCATCCACCGGCTTGACGGTGCGCTCTCCTTCCCGCCGCCGGATGCCCGGGCGATGGAATTCGAGGGCACGGCCGACAAACCGCTGTCGCCGGCGGAAGAACGGCTGGTCGCCACCTTCCGGCAGGGCATCCGCCCCGAGGAAGGCGCCGAGGCCTTTGCCCGGGCCGTGGCGACGGGCCGGTCGCAGGTCTTCGTCTCGTCGCTGGACCTGCCGGCGCTGGTCCGTCAGGCCGCCGCGGTCGAGGCCGAGCGGCCCGAGGGCGCGGCTTTCGACCGGCCCGACCTTGAGAACGACTTTGTCGAGCCGCGCAATGACATTGAACGGACGCTGGCCGCGTTCTGGCAGGATCTGCTGGGCGTGTCGCAGGTCGGGGTCGAGGATTCGTTCTTCGACCTGGGCGGGCACAGCCTGATTGCCGTGCGGCTTTTCGCCATGGTGAAAAAGGCGTTCAACGTCGATTTCCCGATTTCGGTCCTGTTCGAGGCGCCGACCGTTGCCGCCTGTGCCCAGCTGATTGCCGATCAGATCGGGCCGCAGGAGGCCGCGCCGGGCGCGCCGGCGCCGCAGCCGCGCGCGCCGCAGCGCCGCTTCACCCATCTGGTGCCGATGCATCAGGGCGAAGGCGGCAGCAAGACGCCGTTCTTCCTTGTCGCCGGCATGTTTGGCAACGTGCTGAACCTGCGGCACCTGGCGCAGCTGGTGGGCGGCGACCGGCCGTTCTACGGGCTGCAGGCGCGCGGGCTTTTCGGCGACGACCGGCCGCACGACACCTTCCCCGAGGCGGCGACCGACTATATCGCCGAGCTGCGGCAGATACAGCCGCACGGGCCCTACCTTCTGGGCGGCTTCTCGGGCGGCGGGCTGATCGCCTGGGAAATCGCCCGGCAGCTTGAAGCCGCGGGCGAGGAGGTGGCGCTGCTGGTGCTGCTGGACACGCCGCTGCCGATGCGCCCGGCGCTGCTGCGGCAGGACAAGGCCATGATCAAGCTTGCGCAGCTGCGGGCGGAAGGCCCCGGCTTCCTGGTGAAGTGGTGGAAGGACCGCCTGGCCTGGAAGCGCGCCCAAGGCGCGCCGCGGGCGGACGATGCGGCCGACGGGTTCCACAACCTGGCGATCGAGGCGGCTTTCATGGCCGCGCTTCCCGGCTATGTGATGCAGGCGCGGCAGGGCGCGACGGTGCTGTTCCGTCCGCCGCTGGAACGTCACTGGAAGGTTGCGGGCGGGCGGTGGGTTTCGTCCCAGCGCGAATATGTGGTGGCCGACAACGACCTGACGCAGTTCGCGCCCGCGCTGCAGGTGATCGAGGTGCCGGGCAACCACGACAGCATGGTGCTGGAACCGAACGTGCGGGTTCTCGCCTCGCGGCTGAAGGCGCTGATCGCCGGGGTCGAACGGCCCGAGGCGGTGACGCGCCTGGCGACGGCGGCGGAGTAGGCGATGCCGCAGGTTCTGACGGTCATCCTGAACTGGCGCTCGGCCGACATGACGCTGCGGTCGGCCGAGGCTGCCCTGATCGCGCTGGACGGGATCGAGGGCGCGCTGACCATTGTCGACAACGATTCCGGCGACGGGTCGTTCGAGAAACTGTCGGCCGAAGTCGCCGCGCGCGGCTGGGACCGCGGTCCGCAGCGGGTGCGCGTGCTGCAGTCGGGGCGGAACGGCGGCTTTGGCGCCGGCAACAACTTTGGCATCGCGGCCGGCCTGCCGGGCGGCGCGCGGCCCGACTATGTCTATCTGCTGAATTCCGACGCCTTCCCCGCGCCCGACGCGATCCGCGCCCTGGTCGACCATCTGGAAAGCCATCCGGCCACCGGCTTTGCCGGCAGCTACATCCACGGCACCGACGGCGCGCCGCACCATACGGCCTTCCGCTTCCCGACGCTTTTGGGCGAGTTCGAGGGGCAGGTGCGCCTTGGCCTGGTGTCGCGGCTGCTGGCCCGGCACATCGTCGCGCTGCCGATGCCCGAAGCGACCTGCCGGGTAGACTGGCTGGCGGGGGCAAGCATGATGATGCGGCAGTCGGTGCTGGACCGGATCGGCCTTTTCGACGAAACCTTCTTTCTCTACTTCGAGGAAACCGACCTCAGCCGCCGGGCGGCGCTGGCGGGCTGGCCCACCGACTATGTGGTGGAAAGCCGGGTCGCGCATATCGGCAGCGCCTCTACCGGCATGAAGACCTGGACCCGTGTCCCGGGCTACTGGTTCGACAGCCGGCTGCACTATTTTACCAAGAACCACGGCCGCATCTATGCCGCAGGGGTAACGCTTGCCGCCGTGACGGGCGGGCTGATCGGCCGCCTGCGCCACCTTTTCCAGCGCAACGGACGGTGGGATCCGCCCCGCTTCCTGCGCGACCTGACGGCGCATCACCTGCGCCACGCCTTCGACTCTCCGGGAAACGCGCCCCTCCCTCGGACAAGCCCCGCTGAATGACGGGCAAGGACAGTGACATGAGTTATTCGACGCTTCTCATCGGCAACGAGACCCTGACATCGCAATGTGGCGAGATCCTGCTGGGGCGCGGACACGGGATCGCGGCGGTCGTGACCCGATCGCCCGAGGTTGCGCGCTGGGCCCGCAGCAAGGCGCTTCCGGTTGAGGATTTCGGCCCCGGACTGGCCGACCGGCTGCCCGCCGTCGACTGGCTGTTCTCGATCGCCAACCTGGCGGTGCTGCCCGCTGCGGTGCTGGCGCGGGCGCGGGCGGGCGCGGTGAACTTCCATGACGGGCCGCTGCCGGCCCATGCCGGGTTGAACGCGCCGGTCTGGTCGCTGCTGGCGGGCGAGGCCGAGCATGGAATCACCTGGCACCTGATCGAGGGCGGCGTCGACGAAGGCCGGGTTCTGGAAGAGCGGCGGTTCGCCATCGCACCGGAAGACACCGCGCTGACCCTGAACACGAAATGTTTCGAGGCGGGGCTCGATTCCTTCCCCGGGCTTCTGGCGCAGATCGAGGCCGGGGCGCAGCCGCGCCCGCAGGCGGCGGGGGCGCGCAAGCTGCACCTGCGCGCCGACCGGCCGGCCGCGATGGGGCGGATCGACTTTGCACTGCCGGCCGCGGATGTGGCGCGGCTGGTGCGGGCGCTGGATCACGGGCGCTACTGGAACCCGCTGACGACCGCCAAGATCGACACGGGGGCCCGCGTGCTGAACGTCGGTTCCGCCGAGGTGGTGGACGGGGCCGGCGCGCCGGGGACGGTGCTGGCGGCCGATGACGGCGGGCTGGTCGTCGCCTGCGGTGCGGGCGCGGTGCGGCTGGGCCGGCTGACCTGCCAGATCAAGGGCCTGCCGGTCCGCCCGGGTGACGTGGCCGAGACCGCGCTTCCGCTGCTGTCTGCCGACGAGGCCGGGCGGCTGACCGAAGCTCTGGCCGCCGTCGCCCCGGGCGAGGGCGCTTTGCGCCGCCGCTTTGCCGCGCTGGCGCCGGCCGAGATTGCCGCCGCCGCGCCCGCAACGGATGCGGCGCGCTGGGAAAGCCTGCCCCTTGCCGGCGCCGATCTGGCGGGCCTTGCCCTTGCCACCCTGCGCGCGCTGGGCCTTGAACATGGCGATTTCGCCCGCGCGGCGCCCGGCCTTGCCGGATACCTGGCGGGATGGGAGCCGGTGCAGATCGCCGCGGCCGACGGGATCGGCGCCGCACTGGACGCGACCCGCACTGCGCTGGATGCGCCCGTGACGGGCTGGCCGCTGGACCTGATGACGCGCGACACGGCGCTGGCGTCGCTGCCGGTGCCGCAGGTCGGGCTTTCGACGGCGGGGCCGGTCGCCGGAACGGTGGTGACGCTTGCCCCCGATGCCTTCCACTATGATGCCGCGCGGCTTGATGCGGCGCAGGCGCGGGCGCTGGCCGCGCGCATCGCCCATGTCGGCGCGCAGATGGCCGAAGCCGCGGCCGATGTCCGGCTGGCGGCGCTTTCGCCGCTGACCGCGGAAGAGCGTGAGCATGTCCTGAACCGGCTGAACGACACCGCGCGCGACCACGACCGGGGCGTCATGGTGCATACCGCGTTCGAGGCGCAGGTTGCCCGCACGCCCGATGCGCCGGCCCTGGCCTTCGAGGGCACGGTGCTGACCTATGCGCAGCTGAACGCGCGGGCGAACCGGGCGGCGCATGTGCTGATCGGCATGGGGGTGCGGCCGGGGATGCTGGTCGGGCTTTCCACCCGGCGCGGCCCCGATCTGGTGGCCGGCGCGCTGGCGATCCTGAAGGCGGGGGCGGCCTATGTGCCGATGGACCCGGCCTATCCGGCCGACCGGCTGGAGCTTTACGCCGAAGACAGCGGCGCGCCGGTGATCGTGACGCAATCGGCGCTGGCCGGCGGCTTTGCCACCGAAACGCTGGCGCTGGACACCGATGGGCGGCTTGCGCTGGCGCCGGCGACCAATCCGGAAACGGCGGTCAACCCGGTTGATGCGGCCTATGTGATCTACACCTCTGGCTCGACCGGCCGGCCGAAGGGCGTGGTGGTGGAACACCGGAACGTCGCCAACTTCTTCCTTGGCATGGACGAACGGCTGGGAACCGCGGCCGGCACCTGGCTGGCCGTCACCTCGCTGTCCTTCGACATTTCGGTGCTGGAACTGTTCTGGACGCTGGCCCGCGGCTTCAAGGTGGTGATCTCGTCCGACGAGGACCGGGCGATGGTGTCGTCGGGGCGGATCGCCAGCCCCGGCAAGATGGACTTCTCCATTTACTACTGGGGCAACGACGACGGTCAGGGGCCGAAGAAATACGAGCTTCTGCTGGAAGGCGCGCGGTTTGCCGATGCGCATGGCTTCGTTGCCGTCTGGACGCCCGAGCGGCATTTCCATGCTTTCGGCGGACCCTACCCGAACCCCAGCGTGACCGGGGCGGCGGTGGCTGCGGTGACGAAAAACCTTTCCATCCGGGCGGGGTCCTGCGTCGTGCCGCTGCATCACCCGGCCCGCATCGCCGAGGAATGGGCGGTGATCGACAACCTGACCAACGGGCGCACCGGCCTTGCCATCGCCAGCGGCTGGCACCCGGACGATTTCGTGCTGCGGCCCGAGAATGCGCCGCCCAACAACAAGGCCAAGATGTACGAGGCGGCGGAACAGGTGCGCCGGCTGTGGCGCGGCGAGGGGGTCGATTTCCCCAAGGCCGACGGCACGATGTTCAACGTGAAGACCCAGCCCCGGCCGGTGTCGAAGGAACTGCCGATGTGGGTGACCACCGCCGGCAACCCTGAAACCTGGCGCGAGGCCGGCGAAATGGGCGCCCATGTGCTGACCCATCTTCTTGGCCAGTCGATCGACGAGGTTGCGGGCAAGATCACCATCTACCACGACGCGCTGCGCAAGGCCGGCCATGATCCGGCGGACTTCAAGGTCACGCTGATGCTGCACACCTATGTCGGGCGCGACCGCGAGCGGGTCCAGCGCATCGCCGAGGGGCCGATGAAGGCCTATCTCGGCGCCGCCACCGCGCTGGTGAAGCAATATGCCTGGACCTTCCCGGCCTTCAAGAAGCCGCCGGGGGTGACGAAGCCGATGGACATCGACACCCGCGATCTGTCGGAAGAAGATGCCGCGGCGATCCTGGATTATGCCTTCCACCGTTATTTCGACGAATCTGGGCTTTTCGGCACGGTCGAGGATGCGCTGGCGCGGGTCGAGCAGCTGAAGCGTATCGGCGTGAACGAGGTCGCCTGCCTGATCGACTATGGCATCGCGCCCGAGAAGGTGATGGAGGGGCTTTATCCGCTGGCCGAAGTGGTCCGCCGCGCCAATGCCGGCGAGGAACCGGATGCCGACGACTACTCGATCGCGGCGCAGATCATCCGCCACGGCGTCACGCATCTGCAATGCACGCCGTCGATGGCGCGGATGCTGGCGATGAACGACGAGGCGCGCATGGCGCTGGGCCGCATCAAGACGATGATGGTGGGGGGCGAGGCGCTGCCCGGCACTTTGGTCAGCGACCTGCGTCGCGCCAGCCGGGCGCGCATCCTGAACATGTATGGCCCGACCGAAACGACCATCTGGTCCGCCGTCGAGGAGGTGGGCGCGGTCGAGGCGACGGTCAACATCGGCACGCCCTTGGCCAACCAGCAGCTTTATGTCCTGGACGAAGCCATGCAGCCCGTGCCGCCCGGCGTGGCGGGTGAGTTGTGGATCGGCGGCGAGGGCGTGACCCGCGGCTACTGGCAGCGCCCCGACCTGACCGACGAACGGTTCGTTCCGAACCCGTTCCATGCCGGCCGGATGTACCGGACCGGCGATCTGGCGCGGCTCAGGGCCGATGGCAAGGTCGATTTCCTTGGCCGTGCCGACCATCAGGTGAAGCTGCGCGGCTACCGGATCGAACTGGGCGAGATCGAGGCGGTGCTGGAACGCCAGCCCGGTGTGACCCAGGCGGTGGTGATGGCGCGCGAGGATACGCCCGGCGACCTGCGGCTGGTGGCCTATGTCACCGGCACGGCGCAGGAAGCGGGGCTGAAGGCGGAACTGGCGGCCGAACTGCCCGCCCATATGGTGCCGGCGCATTTCGTGACCGTCGCCGAGTTTCCGCTGACGCCGAACCGCAAGGTGGACCGCAAGGCGCTGCCGGCGCCGATGGCCTCCGCGGCCGCGCCGGTCGCGACCGCCAGCTTCGAGGCGCCCACCTCGGATGTGGCGGCCGATCTGGCGGCGATCTGGCAGAAGGTGCTTGGCGTGGCGCGCGTGGGGGCGAAGGACAATTTCTTTGCCCTGGGCGGGCACAGCCTTCTGGCCGTGCAGGCCCACCGCGAGATCCGCGACAAGCTGGGGGCGACCAAGGTTTCGATCACCGACATCTTCCGCTTCCCGGTGCTTGAGGCGCTGGCCGCGCATATCGAGGGGCCGAAGGCATCGGCGGCGGCCGCGCCAGCCGCGGCGGGCCGTGCCGAAGCCGGCGCTGCGGTACCGGGCGAAAGCCTGGCCGACGCGATGGAACGGCGGCGCGCGATGCGGATGGCGCGCCGGGGCGTGGATGCCTGATCTGCAGCGGCTGGCGGCGCTGGCGCGGGCCCTTCTGCCCCCCGGCACCGCCGTCGCGGCGACCGATCCGCGGGTGAACCATCGCCTGCTGCCGGGCGAGGCTTTGCCCGGCGCGGTTCCTGCACGGCTGGCCGAGTTTTCGGCCGGCCGCGCTGCTGCACGGATGGCGCTGGCCGAGCTTGGCCTGCCGGCGGTCGCCGTTCCACATGGCGTGGACCGGGCGCCGGTCTGGCCGCCGGGCGTGGCGGGCACCATCACCCACAGCGCCACCGCCTGCCTTGCCGCCGTATCCCGCAGCGCGCGGGGGTTGGGGCTTGACCTTGAACCCGATGCGCCGCTTGACCCGGCGCTCTGGGACACGGTCCTGCTGCCGGCCGAAGCCGCGTTCGTTGCCGAAGGCCCCGACGCGGGGCGCGACGCCATGCTGGTCTTTTCGGCGAAAGAGGCGGTCTACAAGGCGCAGTATCCGCTTACCCGCCTGCTGTTCGGGTTCGACCGGCTGGCACTGACGCCTCTACCGCCGCAGGCCTTTGCCGCCCGTTTCACCGCCGATACGGCGCATTTCCACGCAGGTGACACGGTGCTGGTCCACCATGCCCGGGCCGAGGGCCATATCCTGACCGCCGCCGCTTTCTGACGCGCCGCCGATGCTGCGCCGCCGCATTGCTGGCGCAGCGACGATTTGTCGCGACAGGCGGGAAATTCCCGATAGTCTGCGCGCCAGGGAAGCCGCGTGCCACTGGCCGCAGCCAGGAGGGACGCCATGAACAAGTTCATCGCCACGCTTTGCGTGATCAGCTGGTCGGGCTTCTGGGCCTTCGGCTATCTGGCCCTTGCGGCGGGCATCGGCGATGCGCGGCAGCTGACGGTAGCGGTCATCCTTGCGGCCGCCGGGCTTTTCACCGGGGTCTTCACCTATCTGAAAATCGCCCGCACGACCGATCCGTCGCGCTGGAACCAGGCACCCCAGGGCTAGGTCAGGCCGCCTGCGGCCGCCTGATCCGGGCCGCGGCTTCCAGAACCAGCGGCCGCAGCCCCGCACCGCCATGATCGACGATCTCGAACAGCTGCCGCCGCATCCGCGGTTCCCAGAAATCGTTGATATGGGCGGCCAGCCCGGCCAGCCCTTCGTCATGCGGCTTCGATTCCATGAACATGGCGATCTGGTTGGCCATGCGGGTGATCTTGTCAGCGGACATGCGGCACCTCGGACAACAGCCGGTCGGAATGGGTGAAAAGCTCGAACCGGTCGGGCCGGGCCAGCGCGATCAGGGTGATGCCCAGCCGGTCGGCCAGGGCGACGGCATCCGCGGTCGGCGCAGACACGGCGATCAGCACCGGCATGGCCAGCGCCGCCACCTTCTGCACCAGGTCGATCGAGACGCGGCTGGTCAGGACGATGGCGCCGTCGCCCCGCGGGTGGCGCGCAAGGTGGCCGGCCAGCTTGTCCAGCGCGTTGTGCCGGCCCACGTCCTCACGCGAGGCGACCAGCCCGCCGGGTTGCCAGAAGCCGGCGCAATGCGCGGCGCGGGTGGCGTCGTGCAGCGGCTGATGCGCGGGCAGGGCGGCGATCGCCGCCATCACCTCGGCCGGGGTCATGCGGAACGGGCCGGGCGGCACCGGGGGCACGTCGCGCAACGCCTGTTCGATGGAATCGATGCCGCAGAGGCCGCAGCCGACCGGCCCCGCCATCACCCGCCGCCGCGCCTTCAGCCGGTCTTCGGCGGGGGCGGCAAGCCAGGTCTGCACGTCGATGCCATGGGCCGCGCGCTGGATGGTGATCTCCTCGATCTCGTCCGGCCTGGCGATGCCCTCGGTCAGCGCGAAGCCATAGGCGAAATCGGTCAGGTCGGCCGGCGTCGCCATCATCACCGCCTGCGTCGTGCCGTTGAACGACAGCGCCACCGGCGTTTCTTCCGGCAGCACGCGTTCGCCGCGCTCGATCCGCGGGCCGAAGGTCAGCCGGGGAATGGGGCGGGCGCCTTCCATCATTCGGCGGCCGGGAGGATGCGCCGCGACAGCGCCGCCATCTCGTTATACTCTTCCTGCCACTGGCTTGGCCCGTTCGAGGGCGAGACCTGCACCGCCGTCACCTTGTATTCCGGGCAGTTGGTGGCCCAGTCGCTGAAATCGGTGGTGATGACGTTCGCCTGCGTGTCGGGGTGGTGGAAGGTGGTGTAGACCACACCGGGGGAAACCCGATCGGTGATGTCCGCCCGCAGCGAGGTTTCCCCCGCGCGCGAGGCAAGACGCACCCAGTCGCCCTGGCGGATGCCGCGGTTTTCGGCGTCATGCGGGTGGATTTCCAGCAGGTCCTGGTCGTGCCACATGACATTCGCCGTCCGCCGGGTCTGGGCGCCGACGTTGTATTGCGAAAGGATGCGGCCGGTGGTCAGCAGAAGCGGGAAGCGCGGCCCGGTCTTTTCGTCGGTGGCGACATATTCGGTGCGGATGAACTTGCCCTTGCCGCGGACGAACCCGTCGATATGCATCATCGGCGTGCCTTCCGGCGCCTTCTCGTTGCAGGGCCACTGGATCGAGCCCAGCTCATCCAGCCGGTCAAAGCTGACGCCGGCAAAGCTGGGCGTGGTCATGGCGATCTCGTCCATGATCTGACCGGGATGGGTATAGCCCCAGTCCGCGCCCATGGCGTTCGCGAACATCTGCGTCACCTCCCAGTCTTCCAGCCCCTGCTTCGGCGCCATCACCTTGCGCACCATGTTGATGCGACGCTCGGCATTGGTGAAGGTGCCGTCCTTTTCCAGGAAGGACGAGCCGGGGAAGAACACATGCGCATAGTTCGCGGTCTCGTTCAGGAACAGGTCATGGACGATGACGCATTCCATCGCCGCCAGCCCGGCCGAGACGTGCTTGGTATCGGGGTCGGACTGCAGGATATCCTCGCCCTGGCAGTAAAGGCCCTTGAACGTGCCCTCGACCGCGGCATCCAGCATGTTCGGGATGCGCAGGCCGGGTTCCGGGTCGATCTTCACGCCCCAGAGGTTTTCGTAGATCGCGCGCACGTCGGCGTGTTTCACATGGCGGTAGCCGGGCAGTTCGTGCGGGAAGGATCCCATGTCGCAGGAGCCCTGCACGTTGTTCTGGCCGCGCAGCGGGTTCACACCCACGCCGGGGCGGCCGATGTTGCCGGTCAGCATGGCCAGGTTGGCGATGCCGATCACCGTGGTCGAGCCTTGCGAATGTTCGGTCACGCCCAGGCCATAGTAGATCGCCGCGTTGCCGCCCGTTGCATAAAGCCGCGCCGCGCCGCGGATTTCCGCAGCCGGCACCCCGGTCAGCAGTTCCACCGCCTCGGGGCTGTGATGGGGTTCGCTGACGAATTCGGCATAGTCCTGGAATTCGTCCCAGTTGCAGCGGCTGCGGATGAACGCCTCGTCATAAAGCTTCTCGGTCACGATCACATGCGCCAGCGCCGTCACCACGGCGACGTTGGTGCCCGGCTTCAGCGCAAGGTGATGGGCGGCCTTGAAATGCGGCCCCTCGACGCTTTCGGTGCGGCGCGGGTCGACGACGATCAGCTTCGCCCCCTGCCGCAGCCGCTTCTTCAGACGGCTGGAAAAGACCGGGTGGCCCGAATGCGGGTTCGCCCCGATGATCAGCGCCACGTCGCAATGTTCGACGCTGTCGAAATCCTGCGTGCCGGCGCTGGTGCCGTAGGTCTGGCCAAGGCCATAGCCGGTGGGCGAATGGCAGACGCGCGCGCAGGTATCCGTATTGTTGTTCAGGAATACCGCCCGGGTCAGTTTCTGGACAAGATAGGTTTCCTCGTTAGTGCAGCGGGACGAGGTGATGACGCCGACCGACTGCCGGCCGTATTTCGCCTGGATGCCCTTCATGCGGGTGGCGGCGAATTCCATCGCCTCGGCCCAGCTGACTTCGCGCCAGGGGTCGGTTATCCTGTCGCGGATCATCGGGTTCAGGATGCGGTCGCGGTGCATCGCATAGCCCCAGGCGAAGCGGCCCTTCACGCAGCTGTGCCCGCGGTTGGCCTTGCCGTGCTTCCAGGGCACCATGCGGACCAGTTCGTCGCCGCGCATCTCGGCCTTGAACTGGCAGCCGACGCCGCAATAGGCGCAGGTGGTGACGATCGACCGGTCCGGCGTGCCGATGTCGATGACCGTCTTCTCGGTCAGCGTCGCCGTCGGGCAGGCCTGCACGCAGGCGCCGCAGCTGACGCAGTCGGATGTCAGGAACGTGTCGTCCTTGCCCCCGGCATGAACCCGGCTGTCCCAGCCCCGGCCAGAGATCGTCAGCGCGAAGGTGCCCTGCACTTCCTCGCAGGCGCGGACGCAGCGGCTGCAGACGATGCATTTCGACGGGTCGTAGGTGAAATAGGGGTTCGATTCATCCTTGGGCAGCCATTGGGGATTGGCCTCGCCGCCGGTGCTGCGGGCCCGGAAATGGGTGTCCACCGCTTCATAGCGCACATCGCGCAGGCCGACGGCGCCGGCCATGTCCTGCAATTCGCAATCGCCATTCGCCGCGCAGGTCAGGCAGTCCAGCGGGTGATCCGAGATGTAAAGCTCCATCACCCCGCGGCGCAGCTGTTTCAGCTTGCCGGTCTGGGTATGCACCTTGATGCCGGGCGCGACCGGCGTGGTGCAGCTTGACGGCGTGCCGTTCCGCCCCTCGATCTCGACCAGGCAAAGCCGGCAGGAACCGAAGGCGTCGATCGAATCGGTGGCGCAGAGCTTCGGCACCGAAATGCCGATCTCGGCGGCGGCGCGCATGATGCTGGTGCCTTCGGGCACGGTCACGTTGAAACCGTCGATGGTCAGCGTGACCATCGCTTTCGATTTCGCGGCGGGCGTCCCGAAATCGCGGTCGGGGATGACGAAATCCTTGAAGTCCTTCATTCGGCGGCCTCCTTCGCGCGGGCGAAGTCATCGGGGAAATGGGTCAGGGCGGACATCACCGGATAGGGCGTGAAGCCGCCCAGGGCACAAAGCGACCCCGCCTTCATCGTGTTGCACAGGTCTTCCAGAAGCGGCACGGCGGCGCTGTCGCCGCGGGCGATCCGGTCGATCGTCTCGACCCCGCGGACGGCGCCGATGCGGCAGGGCGTGCATTTGCCGCAGCTTTCGATGGCGCAGAATTCCATGGCAAAGCGCGCCATCTGCAGCATGTCGACGCTGTCATCGGCCAGGGTCAGCCCGGCATGGCCGATCAGCCCGCCGCGGGCGGCGAATTCCTCATACCCGAAGGGGGTGTCGAACAGGGCCGGCGGGAACCAGGCGCCCAGGGGGCCGCCCACCTGCACGCCCTTCACCGGGCGGCCGCTGGCGGTGCCGCCGCCGATATCGTTGACGATCTCGCCCAGGGTCAGGCCGAAGGCGGCCTCGAACAGGCCACCGTGTTTCACGTTGCCGGCCAGTTGCAGCGCCATCGTCCCGTGCGACCGGCCGATGCCGAAGTTGCGATAGAAGGCAGCGCCCCGGTCAAGGATTACCGGCACCGAGGCGAGCGAGATGACGTTGTTCACCACCGTCGGCCGGCCCATGAAGCCCTGCAGCGCCGGCAGCGGCGGCTTGGCCCGGACGATGCCGCGCTTGCCTTCCAGGCTGTTCAGCAGGCTGGTTTCCTCGCCGCAGACATAGGCGCCGGCGCCGACGCGCACCTCCATGTCGAAGGGGCGGCCCGATGTCAGGACGGATGCGCCCAGAATGCCCGCGGCCCGCGCGGCGACGATCGCCTTCTGCATCTGGGCGATGGCATCGGGGTATTCCGAACGGATATACACGAATCCCTTGCTGGCCCCGACGGCAAGGCCGGCGATCGCCATGCCCTCGATCAGGGTGAAGGGGTCGCCCTCCATCAGCATCCGGTCGGCGAAGGTGGCGCTGTCGCCTTCATCGGCGTTGCAGACGATGTATTTGCGGTCGCCCGGCGCGTCATGCACGGTCTTCCACTTGATGCCGGTCGGGAAGCCGGCGCCGCCGCGGCCGCGCAGGCCGGATTCGGTGACTTCCTTCACCACCTCGGCGCCCGACATGCCCAGCGCCCGGCGCAGCCCCTTCAGCCCGCCGTGGGATTCGTAGTCGGCCAGGGAAAGCGGGTCGATCACGCCGACGCGGGCAAAGGTCAGCCGCGTCTGCCGCGCCATCCAGGGCAGGTCCTCGGTCAGGCCCAGCGCCCTGGGATGGGCGGAGAGGTCACCGAAAAGGGCGGGCACGTCGGCCGGCGTCATCGGGCCGAAGGCCAGGCGGCCGGCATCGGTCGCCACCTCGACCAGGGGTTCCAGCCAGATCATGCCGCGGCTGCCGTTGCGGACCAGCGTCAGGTCGATGCCGCGCCTTTCCGCCTCGGCCTGAATGGCGCGGGCCACGTCATCGGCGCCAAGGGCGCGGGCAGCGGCATCAAGGGGGACGAATATCCGCATCAGCGCACCCCGGCCAGCAGGGCATCCAGCCGGTCGGCATCCAGACGGCCGACCGGCCGGTCGCCGATCATCGCCGCCGGGCCGCAGGCGCAGAGGCCAAGGCAGAAGACGGGTTCCAGGGTCACCCGGCCATCGGCGCTGGTGCCGTGCCAGTCCACGCCCAGCACCTGCCGGGCATGGTCGGCCAGCGCATCGGCGCCGACCGTCTGGCAGGCCTCGGCGCGGCACAGCTTCAGCACCGTGCGCCCGGCGGGTTTCTCGCGGAAGTCGTGGTAGAAGGTCATCACGCCATGCGCCTCGGCCCGGCTGATGCCCTGATCCATGGCGATGATCGGCAAAGCCTCGGCCGGGACATGGCCGAAGGCTTCCTGCACGGCATGCAGGATGGGCAGCAGCGCGCCTTCCTGGCCACGGTGATCCTGCAGGATAGCGTCAAGGCGGCGTTCAAGGTCGGTGGTGTCAAGCATGCGGGCATCCCTGGCTGGCATATGATTATAGCATAGCCAACGATAGGTGGATCAAGGATGTATTGCCGTATAGTGATAGGCGTTCCCTATCAAACGGCCTGCCGCGCCCGGTAGCGATGCGCCTCGTCCACCAGGGCCGCAAGGATCGGGGTCTGCGGATCACGGCGGGCGGCGATCAGGCCGACCAGATGCTCGGCCTCCGGTTCGACGATCGGGATCGCCGCCAGCCGGCCCCCGTCGGCGAAGAGCGCAGCCAGCCGCATTGGCGCGACGGTCGCCCAGGCGCCGGTCAGCACATGCGAGATCAGCGCGATGGTCGAATTGGATTCGATCCGCGGCACGGCCTGCGCCCCGGCATCGGCCAGGTGCTGGCTGACGATCCGGCGGTTCTGCATGTCGCCGGTCAGGAGGCACAGGGGTTCGCGCGCGATCTCGGCCCAGGTGACGCGGTCCCGATCCGCCAGCGCCGCATCCGGTGCGCAGAGGAAGCGGTAGAATTCCGCATAAAGCGGGATGCGCGTCACCCGGCCAAGCGGCTCATTGTCAAGGTAGGTGACTCCGGCATCCAGCTCCAGACTTTCGATGCCGGTCAGGATTTCGTCGGACGTGCGCGAATAGATGGCGATGCGCACATTCGGGTGCCGCGCGGCGAAGGGGCCGGTCAGGTCGGCCACCATGGGAAGCGCCGTCGGGATCACCCCAAGGCGCAGGTGCCCGGTCAGCCCCGCACGCAGCGACCGCATCTCCTCGCGCAGCGCGCGGGTGTCGCTGACGATGGTCAGGGCGCGGCGCAGGACGCGTTCGCCTTCCGGGGTCAGGCCCTTGAACCGGCTGCCGCGATAGACAAGCTGCACGCCAAGCTGTTCCTCAAGCTGGCGGATCGCGCCGGAAAGCGACGGCTGGGTCACGCCGCAGGCATCGGCGGCGCGGCCGAAGTGACGCTCGCGCGCAAGGGCGATGAACATTTCCAGCTTCTCGATCATCGCCGCAGCCTGCCCCGCCGCCGCCCGCGGGGCAAGCGGCCCGCGGCTATTGCCGGGGGCGGGGGCAGGCATTACCTCTGGTCCATGCGCGTGAACCTGCCTTTCCTGCCGAAGCCGCCCCTTGTCCCGGTGATCCGCCTGCAAGGCACGATCGGCACCGGACCAAGGTCGCTGAGCGACCATGTCCTTGCGCCGCTGGTCGAACGCGCCTTCGCGCGCGGCCGTCCGGCGGCCCTGGCACTGGCGATCAATTCGCCCGGCGGGTCGCCGGTGCAGTCCAGCCTGATCGCCGCCCGCATCCGGCGGCTGGCGGACGAAAAGAAGGTGCCCGTCCACGCCTTCGTCGAGGATGTGGCCGCTTCGGGCGGATACTGGCTGGCGACTGCGGCAGATTCGATCTGGGCCGACGAAAGCTCGATCCTCGGCTCGATCGGCGTCATCTCGGCCGGCTTCGGCTTTCCCGATTTCCTGGCCCGGCACGGTGTCGAACGCCGCGTCCATACCGCGGGCCGGTCGAAAAGCCTGGCCGATCCGTTCCGCCCCGAGACCGAGGCGGATGTCGCCCGGCTGCGCGGCCTGCTGGAACCGCTGCACGCGAATTTCATCGCCCAGGTCAGGGCGCGGCGCGGCGGGCGGCTGGATGCCTCGGCCGACCTTTTCAACGCCGACATCTGGCTTGGGCGCGAGGCGGCGGCGCTTGGCCTGATCGACGGGATCGCGCATCTGAAGCCGAAGATGATCGAGCTGTTCGGGCCGAAGGTCCGGCTGGTGCCCTATGGTCAGCGCCGCAGCCTGGCGCAGCGGCTGGGGCTTTCGCTGGTGGACACGGCGGTCCAGGCGGTGGAAGATCGCGCGCTCTGGGCGCGGTTCGGGCTGTAGCGCATGCTGGTCAAGATCATCCTTGTCTTCCTTCTGGCGATGGTCCTTCTGGGGATGATCGGCAAGCTGCTGTTTCCCGGCGCCGCCCGCCGCCTGACGCGCCGCCGCCCCGCCAGCTGTCCGTCCTGCGGCCGTCCGCTGATCGGCCGGGCGCCGTGCCCCTGCAAGGGCCGCGCATGACGGCGCTGGTCACCGGGGCGGGCCGGCGGATCGGCCGGGCCATCGCGCTGTATCTGGCCGCGCGCGGGCATGACGTGGCGGTGCATTTCGCAACCTCGCAGGACGAGGCCGAGGCGGTGACCCGCGACATTCGCGCGATGGGCCGCAGGGCCGTGACGCTGAAGGCAGACCTGCTGGACGAGGCGCAGGTCGAAACGCTGGTGCCCCGGGCGGCGGACGATCTGGGGCCGCTGACCGTTCTGGTCAACAACGCCTCGATCTTCGAATACGACCGGATCGACACGGCGACCCGGGTCGGCTGGGACCGGCACATGGAATCGAACCTGCGCGCGCCCTATGTCCTGACCCAGGGTTTCGCGCGCCAGTGCCCGCCGGCCACGACCGACGCGAACGGCGAACGCCGGGCAACCGGGCTGATCGTCAACATGATCGACCAGCGGGTGTGGAAGCCGACGCCGGAATTCTCGACCTACACGATTGCGAAGATGGGCCTCTGGGCGCTGACCCGGACTGCCGCGCAAGGGCTCGCGCCGTCGATCCGGGTGAACGCGATCGGGCCCGGACCCACCTTGCAGGGCGCGCGGCAGAGCGATGGCCACTTTGCCCGCCAGCGGGCCGCAACCGTGCTGGGCCGCGGATCGAATCCCGAGGATATCACCGCCGCGCTGGGCTTCCTTCTCGACAGCCCTGCCGTCACCGGCCAGATGATCGCGGTTGATGGCGGGCAGCACCTGGGTTGGCAGACGCCTGACGTGCTGGGCATCGAGTGACCCTGCGTCGAGTTGTCCACTTCGGGCGCGGGGTTCACCAATCCGTTACAAAAAGGCCTTGAAACTCAAGCATTTGCCGCATGGTCAAGAATCTTCGCAACGATTCCAGATACTTGCAAATCCGCCTCTTTTTTAGGCAGTGCATGGAACAGGGCCGAAAACAACGAAAAAGCGGGCCTCGGCAATTCTTCTCCGCAAAGTTATCCCCAGATTCCGTGGACAGCTTTCCTCTTGCCCCGGCTCGTGGTTCAGTGCAGCCAGCCCCCAGAATCGCGATATCCAGGATGGTCCGTTCCCGATGAACGACGCCCCCCGATCCGGCCACGAGGTGATCCAGGACTATCTCCGGAACCTCGATTCCTCGCCCGGCGTCTACCGGATGCTGAACGCGCAGTCCGAGGTGCTGTATGTCGGCAAGGCGCGCAACCTGAAGGCGCGCGTTTCGAACTATGCGCGCAACGCCGGCCATTCCGCCCGCATCGCCCGGATGATCCACGAAACCGCCGCGATGATGTTCCTCTCGACCCGGACCGAGGTCGAGGCGCTGCTTCTGGAACAGAACCTGATCAAGCAGCTGAAGCCGCGCTACAACGTGCTGATGCGGGACGACAAGAGCTTCCCGAACATCCTGATCGCCAAGGACCATCCCTTTCCCCAGATCAAGAAGCATCGCGGCGCCAAGAAGGAGAAGGGCAGCTACTTCGGCCCCTTCGCCAGTGCGGGCGCGGTGAACCGGACGCTGAACCAGTTGCAGAAGGTGTTTCTCCTCCGCAACTGCTCGGACGCGATGTTCGCCAGCCGCACCCGGCCCTGCCTGCAGTTCCAGATCAAGCGCTGCGCCGCCCCCTGCGTCGGCCGGATATCCGAGGCGGCCTATGCCGGGCTGGTGGGCGATGCCGAGCGGTTCCTTCAGGGCAAGTCGACAACGGTGCAGGCCGATCTTGCCGCCGAGATGACCGCCGCCTCCGAAGCGATGGAGTTCGAGCGGGCCGCCGCGCTGCGCGACCGCATCCGCGCGCTGACTGCGGTCCAGACCTCGCAGGGCATCAACCCGCGCGGCGTGACCGAGGCGGATGTCGTGGCGCTGCATCTGGAACACGGGCAGGCCTGCGTGCAGGTCTTCTTCATCCGCGCGAACCAGAGCTGGGGCAACCGCGACTTCTATCCCCGCACCGGCGCGGGGGCCGAGGCGCCGGAAATCCTGCAGGCCTTCCTGACCCAGTTCTACGACGACAAGGACCCGCCCCGGCTGATCCTGCTGTCGCATCCGGTGGAAGACCCCGATCTGGTGGCCGAGGCCTTGTCTGCCCGTGCCGGTCGCAAGGTCGAACTGGCGGTGCCCCAGCGCGGCGAGAAGGCCGAACTGGTTGAGAACGCCGCGCGCAACGCCCGCGAAAGCCTGGCCCTGCGCATGGCCGAGACATCGACGCAGGCGCGGCTGCTGCAGGGTCTGGCCGATGCCTTCGATCTGGATGCGCCGCCGCGGCGGATCGAGGTCTATGACAACGCCCATATCCAGGGGGCCGATGCCGTGGGCGGCATGGTCGTTGCCGGGCCCGAGGGGTTCGAGAAGGGGCAATACCGCAAGTTCAACATCCGCTCCGAGGCCGGGGCGAACAGCGACGATTTCGGCATGATGCGCGAGGTTCTCACCCGCCGGTTCGAGCGGCTTCTGAAGGAAGACCCGGACCGGAAGTCGGAAAGCTGGCCCGATCTGCTGCTGATCGACGGTGGTGCGGGCCAGGTGTCGTCCGTGGCCGATATCATCGCCGAGATGGGGGTCGAGGATGTGCCGGTGATCGGCGTGGCCAAGGGCATCGACCGCGACGCCGGGAAAGAGGAATTCCACCGCCCCGGCGAGCGGCCCTTTGCGCTGCAAAGGAACGATCCCGTCCTCTACTTCATCCAGCGCCTGCGGGACGAGGCGCATCGCTGGGCGAATGGCGCGCACCGGGCCAAGCGGGCGAAACATGTGGGCGCGACGCCGCTGGACGAAATTCCCGGTGTCGGCGCGGCCCGCAAGCGCGCGCTTCTGGCGCATTTCGGCTCGGCCAAGGCGGTGTCGCGCGCGGCATTGCCCGACCTGATGGCGGTTGACGGCATTTCCGAGGCCATGGCCGAAACCGTCTACAACTTCTTTCACCGGGACTGAGGGCGGCGATGCGGTTCTTCGATTTCTCCTCGTGGCAGGGCGTGCTGACCACGGTCCTGGGCCTTGCGGTCTTCACCCTGATCGGTGTCGGCATCCGCGTCCTGATGATGCTGACCATCCAGCAGCGCCAGCAGCGGATGAACCGGCAGATCAACGAACGGCTGCGGACGCTGATCGCCGCCTACAAGGTGCTGGGCGGATCGTTCACCGGGACGCTGACCGTCGACCCGTCGCATCTGCGCGACCTGCGTCAGCGGATGCGCGAGGAGGGTGCCGAGGCGGTGGTCGCCGACAGCCCGGTTGCCGACCGGGGCCGGCGCATGCGCGACGCGGTCGAGGCGGCGCTGTCCGACATCATCCTTCTCGGGACCGAAGACCAGGTCCGGTTGGCGGCGCGGGCGGCAGCCGACATGGCGGCAGGCCGGCCGATCGAGACCGCGCCGCTTGTCGTCTCGCTTCGCGACTACATCCGCGAAGCGCTGGACCTGGGCCCGGTGCCGGCCGACGCGGGCATTCCGCTGCAGGGCCCGACCCGCCAGCCGGCGCAGGGCGGCCGCGGTGGCGGCGAACGGGCCGGCGCGGCCCAGCGTGGCGGTGGCGGAAGCGGCGGCGGGGCAGGCGCCGGCGGCGGCATGGGAATGGGCATGGGGCTGGGTCTTGGCCGGCACGGCGACGATTCCGGCGGCGCGTCCTAGGCCGCACCCGCCCCCCTTTCGCGCCGTGTCCGCTTGGGCTACGAATGGGCCATGGTCTGGACGATCCCGAATTCGCTGACGGTTCTGCGCCTCATTGCCGCGCCCGGCGTGGCGATCATGTTCCTCTATTTCCACCGGCCCTGGGCGGACTGGTTCGCCCTGACCCTGTTCGTCGGCGCGGCGATCACCGACTGGTTCGACGGCTATCTCGCCCGGCTCTGGAAGCAGGAATCCAAGTTCGGGGCGATGCTGGACCCGATCGCCGACAAGGCGATGGTGGTGATCGCGATCATGGTGATCACCGGCTACAACGGGATGAACCCCTGGCTGATCCTGCCCGCGACGGTGATCCTCTTCCGCGAGGTGTTCGTTTCCGGCCTGCGGGAATATCTGGGCGGCAAGACCGTGCAGATGAAGGTCACCCAGCTGGCGAAATGGAAGACCACGGCGCAGATGGTGGCGATCGCCGTGCTGTTCCTTGGCACCGGGCTGGAATATCTGAACGGCGTTGCCATGCACGGGATGACGCCGGAACAATATGCCGATGCCGTTGCCGCCGGAACCGCCGATCCGGTCCGGGCCTGCGGCCGGCGCGACTGCGCCTCGACGGCGAACATGGTCGGGCTGGTGCTGATCTGGATCGCGGCCATGCTGACGGCGGTCACCGGCTGGGAATATTTCCGCAAGTCGCTGCCCCACCTGCGGGAAACCAAATGATCGACGTCCTCTATTTCGCCTGGGTGCGCGAGAGGATCGGCCTCCCGCGCGAGCGGATCGAGACATCGGCCGCCACGGTCGCCGATCTGGTGGCCGAGCTTTCGGCGCGGGAAGAGCGCTACGAACTGGCCTTCGCCGACCGTGCCGCGCTGCGGGTGGCGGTCGATCAGGAACTGGCCTCCTTCGATGCGCCGCTGCGGGGCGTGCGCGAGGTGGCGTTCTTCCCGCCGATGACCGGGGGCTGATCCCCATGCGGCTGTCGGTCCAGACGGCGCCGTTCCAGCTGGGGGCCGAGTCCGAGGCCTTTGCCAGGGGCGCCGCCGGGGCGGGGGCGGTGGTCACCTTCACCGGGATTGTCCGCGACGGTGGCGGCGCGCTCATCGCGATGGAGATCGAGCATTACCCGGGCATGACCGAACGGGCCATCGGCGCGATGACGGAGGAGGCGCGCGTGCGGTGGGGGCTGACCGACGCGCTGGTGATCCACCGGCACGGGCGGCTGGCCCCGGGCGAGGCGATCATGATGGTCGCCACCGCGGCGCCGCACCGGGCCGCGGCCTTTGCGGCGGCCGAGTTCCTGATGGACTGGCTGAAATCCCGCGCGCCCTTCTGGAAGAAGGAGATCGGCGCCGATGGGGCGGACTGGGTGGCGGCAAGGGGCGAGGATGAGGATGCCCTGCGCCGCTGGTAGCGTCCCGGCGGAAGCCAATGGGCGTGCCCCGGGGTCAACCCCTGCCGTGCCGGCTGACCCAGGCGGGTTGCAGGTCGCCGGGCATCCGTTCCGCCAGATAGACGCCGCGCGCGATGGCGCGGGCCAGGCAGGTGGCGGCGGCGTGGCCGATCTGGAACATGTCGCGGCCGGGATCGGCCATCGCCCTCGCCCCGGTCGCGGCGGCAAAGACCAGGTCGCCATCCAGGGGCGTGTGGGCCGGCACGATGGCCCGCGCGATCCCGTCATGCGCCGCGACGGCCATCCGCTGCGCCTGCGCCTTGGTCAGGGCGGCATCGGTGGCGACGACGGCGATGGTCGTCGCCTCGCCCATCCGCTTCATCGGCAGGGGTGCGTCCGGCGGGGGCAGGCGGGGCGCGGGGCCGCGCCCGCCGAATTCGCCCGCCTCTTCCCAGGGCGCCGCCCAGAACCACGGCCCGTCGCCCGCCGTGGCCGAGCCGAGCGCGTTGACCACCACGGCCGCGCCCACGGTGATGCCTGAGGACAGCACGCAGGAGGCGGAACCAAGCCCGCCCTTCCAGTGCCCGGTCATCGCGCCATGGCCGGCGCCGGCGGTGCCAAGCGCGAAATCCGATCCGGCCGCGGCCAGCGCGGCGCGGCCAAGCGCCGGATAGGGATTGTCGCGCCAGTCCTTGTCGCCGCCGTTCAAGAGGTCGAACACGATGGCGCCGGGGACGATGGGCACCTGCACCGGGCCGACGGCAAAGCCGCGGCCCTGCGCGCGCAGCCCCTCGGCCACGCCGGTGCAGGCCGCCAGCCCGAAGGCCGATCCGCCGGCCAGGGTGATGGCGTCCACCTCCTGCACCGTCCGTTCCGGGGCCAGAAGGTCGGTCTCGCGCGTGCCGGGGGCGCCGCCCATCACATGCACGGATGCGACGAAGGGCCGGTCGGCGGTGACCACGGTCACGCCGGACCGAAGGGCTGCGTCCGCGGCATTGCCGACACGGATGCCGGCGACGTCGGTGATCAGGTTTCGCGTTCCCGGCCGCATCTTCTTCTGTCCCCAAATATCCTCGGGGGGTAGGGCGCATTGCGCCAGGGGGGCAGACAGCCCCCCTTTTTCCCCCGGCCACAGGCGCTATGGTCGACCCCAGCAGCGTGGAGGGCAACATGGAAAAGGTGGCAATCGTCACGGCCGGCGGATCGGGGATGGGGGCGGCCGCGGCGCGGCGGCTGGCGGAGGACGGCTACCGCGTGGCGATCCTGTCGTCCTCGGGCCGGGGCGAGGCGCTGGCGCGCGAGCTTGGCGGCCTGGGCGTGACCGGGTCGAACCAGAACCAGGCCGACATCGACCGGCTGGTCGCGGCGACGATGGACCGCTGGGGCCGCATCGACGCCCTGGTGAACAGCGCCGGCCACGGGCCGCGCGCGCCGGTGGCCGAAATCACCGACGAGGCCTGGCAGCAGGGGTTCGAGGTCTATTTCCTGTCGGCGATCCGGCCGATCCGCGCGGTGACGCCGATCATGCGGGAACAGGGGTCGGGGGCGATCGTCAACATCACCACCTTCGCCACGTTCGAGCCGGACCCCGCCTTCCCGACCAGCGCCGTCGCCCGCGCCGGGCTGGCGGCCTATGTCAAACTCTACGCGGATGCCCATGCCGGCGCGGGCATCCGCATCAACAACCTCTTGCCCGGCTTCATCGACAGCCTGCCCGAGAAGGCCGAGTTCCGGTCCCGCATCCCGATGGGCCGCTATGGCCGCGCCGGGGAAATCGCCGCGACGGTGGCTTTCCTGCTGTCGGACGGGGCGGGCTATATCACCGGGCAGAACCTGCGGGTCGACGGCGGGATCACCCGGTCGGTCTGACCGGGTCCGCCGGCGCTTCCCTTCCCCATACCCCTCCCGCAAGGGGGGTATGCGGCCGGGGGTTGCAGCTGTCAGAAATCGAACAGGTCCGACAGGAAGCTGTCGCGCCGCTTGCGGCGGGGGCGATAGTCGTCGTCGTCATCGTCGTAGCGATGGCCGCGCCGGTCCTGATGCGCGGCGGGACGGGCGGGTTCGCGCTGGTAGACGGGCGCGGGGTCGCCCGGGCGGGCCGGGGCTTCCCGGACGGGTGCCGCAGCTGCGGCCGGCGCAGCGTCGGCGGCGCGGTCAAGGATCTTGTCCAGCTCGCCCCGGTCCAGCCAGACGCCGCGGCATTTCGGGCAATAGTCGATCTCGACACCGTTCCTGTCGGCCATCACCAGGGTTTCGCCGTCAACCGGGCACTGCATTCCGCATCTCCTTGCGCATGTTCCGGGGTTTAACATGGGGTCGCATTCGGCGCCTGCAAGGGTCGGGAACGGGCTTGCGCGTGAAACCGCAGGGCGGCATGTTCCTGACCGAGCCGTGGCGATGGCGTCGCCACAGGGGCCGACCGCCCTGATGCTTGCGGAGAACCGCTTCCGTCCTGCACGCCGGGACCTTTCGGGGTCTCGTCACGCGCGGCCCCGTTCCAAGGGGTCTGACATGACGATGAACCGTCCTGAATCCTACCGTTTCCACAATGGCGGCGCCAAGGCTGTGCTGCCCTTCGCCGTCGACGAATACCAAGACCGGCTGGCCGGCCTGCGCGACATCATGGAGATGCATTCGCTCGATGCGGTGGTGCTGACGTCGATGCACAACGTCGCCTACTACTCGGGCTTCCTCTATTGCTCGTTCGGCCGGCCCTATGCCTGCGTGGTGACGCCGACCGATTGCGTCACGGTCAGCGCCGGGATCGACGCGGGGCAGCCGTGGCGGCGGTCTGTCGGCGACAACGTGACCTATACCGACTGGACGCGCGACAATTTCTGGCGGGCGGTGGCCGGGATCACCGGCACCGGCAAGGCAATCGGCTGCGAGGCCGACCACCTGACGATGGAACGGGCCGAGAAGCTGAACAGTTTCCTTGCGCCGAAGCGCGGCATGGACATCGCGCCAGCGACGATGGCGCAGCGGATGCTGAAATCGCCGGCCGAGATCGCGCTGATCACCCATGGGGCGAATGTGGCCGATGTGGGCGGCCATGCGATCCGCGAGGCGGTGCGCCTGGGCGCGACCGAGCTTGAGATCGCCATCGCCGGACGCGACGCGATGGAGCGCGAGATCGCCCGGCGGTTTCCGGATGCCGAATACCGCGACACCTGGGTGTGGTTCCAGTCGGGGCTGAACACCGACGGGGCGCACAATCCGGTGACGAACCGGGCGCTGCGGCGGGGCGACATCCTGAGCCTGAACTGCTTTCCGATGATCAGCGGCTACTACACCGCGCTGGAGCGGACGATGTTCGCGGCCGATTGCGACGCGGCAAGCCTGAAGATATGGGAGGCGAATGTCGCCGCGCATGAATACGGCATGTCGCTCTTGAAGCCCGGGGCAAGCTGTGCCGGGGTGACCGCCGCGATCAACACCTTCCTGGCCGAGCGCGACCTGCTGCAATACCGGACCTTCGGCTATGGCCATTCCTTCGGCGTTCTGTCGCATTTCTACGGGCGCGAGGCGGGGCTGGAACTGCGCGAGGATATCGAGACGGTGCTGGAGCCGGGGATGGTGATCTCGATGGAGCCGATGCTGACCATTCCCGAAGGCCAGCCCGGCGCCGGCGGCTACCGCGAGCATGACATCCTGGTCATCACCGCGGACGGGGCCGAGGACATCACCAGATACCCCTACGGCCCCGGTTTCAACGTCGTCGGATAAGGGATTCCGTGGACCCCGGGCGCAACGCCCGGGGTCTTTGTTTCGAAATGTGCAACATGGGGCTTGACGCCGCGGCCACGCAAAGGCGCAACTGCGCCCGATCAACGCGTTAACAGAGCCGAGTCCCCGTCGTGACAAGCCCCTTGCTGCGCCTTGCCGCCGCCGCCCTGATGTCCGTGCTTGCGGCCTGCGCCCCGAAGATCAAGGAAGAACCCGCGGGCACCCTGCCCGGATACGAGGCGGTGCAGGACGCGGAATACCTGATTCCCGCGGTTGAGCCGAAGTATCTGATCGAGGGCAACTACCGCACGCAGGTGCCCTACCTGGCCGACGATCCGCCCGGGTCCATTGTCGTCGACGTGTTCGCGCGCAAGCTCTACTGGGTGCAGGAGGGTGGCACCGCCATCCGCTACGGCATCGCCGTGGGGCGCGAGGGGCTGACGTTCAAGGGCACCGGCTATGTCGGCCGCAAGGCGGAATGGCCGGGCTGGACGCCGACCGCGAACATGATCCGCACCCGCCCCGACCTTTACGCCGAATATGCCGGCGGGCTGCCGGGGGGCCTGGAAAACCCGCTGGGGGCGCGGGCGCTTTACCTTTACCGCGGCGGGCGGGACACGATGTTCCGCATCCACGGCACGATCGACAATGCATCCATCGGCCGGGCGACCAGCGCGGGCTGCATCCGGCTGTTCAACCAGGACGCCATCGACCTTTACAACCGGACGGCTCCGGGCGCGCGGGTCAAGGTGCGGACGCTGGAGGAAAGCCTGGCGATCGAGGGGCCCTATATGGACGATGCCTATGGCCGCATCGTGCAGCAGACGCCCGAGGCGATCGCGCAGCGCGAGAAGGACCAGGCCGAGATCGAGGAATGGGAGGCACGCAAGGCCAAGGAGGCCGAACGGGCCGAGCGCAAGCACCTGGCCAAGTGCCGCCGGCAGGGCATTCCAGCCGAGGATTGCCCGCCGCTGTCGCCCGACGAATACCTGGCCGAGGCATCGCTGCCCTCGAACTGAGCGGCGGGCGCGAAGTCAGGGGCCGGCGCCGCGATGCGCCGGCCCTTCCGTTTGCCGGCCGCGGTCAGGCGCGGATCACATAGTCCTTGAGCGTGGTCTCGATCACCTCCCAGGTGCCGGTGAAGCCGGGGCGGATGATCCAGCTGTCGCCCGCCTTCAGATGGGTGACGCTGCCGTCGTCGCCGGTCAGGACGGAATGGCCCTGATGGATGTAGACATATTCCCATTCCTCGTAGGCGATCTTCCACTTGCCGGGCGTCGACTGCCAGAGGCCGCAGCAAAGGCCGTCGACCTCTTCAAGGCTCCATGTGGTATGGACCGGGTCGCCGGCCAGCACCTTGCCGGCGTCCGGGCGTTCGGTTTCGGGCGTGCAGCCTTCGCGGGTGACGCGCTGGATCAGGGACATCGGTTTCTCCATTCCGGCCAATGGGCCATTGGCGCCGCGGCGGGTGGCGGCGTCAAGCGGGGGAATCGGGGCGCTGCTGCGGCGCAGCGTAAGAAACTTGCGGACTGCACCGGGCTGTGCCCTTATGCGGGCAGGATTGAATCCGCCTGACAGAACGCCGAGGTGACGCAGATGAGTGCGACAAGCCCCGTGAAGCCGGTGCTTCCCCCCGACATCCGCGCCCGCAAGGGCGGCACGCCGCTGGTGGTGCTGACCGCCTATTCGACGCCGGTCGCCCGGCTGGTGGACCCGCATGTCGATGTGGCGCTGGTGGGCGATTCGGTCGGCATGGTGATCCATGGCCTGCCCTCGACCCTGGGCGTGACGATGGAGATGATGATCCTGCACGGGAAGGCTGTGGTCCGGGGCGCGCAAAAGGCGATGCCGGTGATCGACATGCCGTTCGGGTCTTACGAGGAAAGTCCGAAGCAGGCCTTCCGCAACGCAAGCCGCCTGATGGCGGAAACCGGGGCGCCGGCGGTGAAGCTGGAGGGCGGCCTGCACATGGCCGAGACCATCGCCTTCCTGACCGCGCGCGGGGTGCCGGTGATGGCACATGTCGGGCTGACGCCGCAGGCGGTGAACACGCTGGGTGGCTACAAGGTGGTGGGTCGGGCCGAAGAGGCCGAGAAGGTGATGGCCGATGCCCGCGCGATCGAGGAGGCCGGGGCGTTCTCGGTGGTGCTGGAGAAGGTGCCCGAGGGGCTGGCCGGGCGGGTGACGCAGGCGCTGACGATCCCGACCATCGGCATCGGCGCAGGTGCGGCCTGCGACGGGCAGGTGCTGGTGGTGGATGACATGCTGGGGCTTTTCACCGATTTCCGGCCCAAGTTCGTGAAGCGCTATGCCGAACTGGGCCACGCCGCGGACGCGGCGATTGCCGCCTATGCGGCGGATGTGCGGGCGCGGGCCTTTCCGGCAGCGGAACATGCGTTCTCCGATGTGCTGCCGGTGAAGAAATGATCCCGGTCCTGCGGACGGTGGCCGACCTGCGGCAGCAGGTGCGGGCGTGGAAGGCCGCGGGCGAGACCGTCGGCGTGGTGCCGACCATGGGCGCGCTGCATGACGGACACCTGTCGCTGGCGCGGCGGGCGCGGGCGGAATGCGCGCGGGTGGTGACCACGATCTTCGTCAACCCGAAGCAGTTCAACAACCCCGACGACCTGAAGAAATACCCGCGGACCGAGGCGGCGGATGTGGCGCTGCTGGCGACGGTGCCGGTGGACGTGGTCTTCGCGCCCGCACCGGAGGAGGTCTATCCCGACGGGTTCTCGACCAACGTCACCGTCGCCGGCGTGTCGGAACCGCTGGAAGGGCGGATGCGGCCGGGCCATTTCGACGGGGTGGCGACGGTGGTGACCAAGCTGTTCGGCATGTCGATGGCCGACCGGGGCTATTTCGGCCAGAAGGACTGGCAGCAGCTGCAGGTGGTGCAGAAGCTGGTCCGCGACCTGAACCTGCCGATCGAGATCGTCGGCTGCGAGACGATCCGCGAGGCGGACGGGCTGGCCATGTCGTCGCGCAACGTGCGGCTGACGGCCGGGGGCCGGGCGAAGGCGCATGTCCTTTATGCCGCGCTGACCGCGGCGGCGGCGGATATCCGGGCCGGCCAGTCGGACCGGATGGCGATCCGCGAGGCGGCCGAGGCGGTGCGCGCCGCCGGGTTCGAGCGGGTGGAATATATCGAACTGCGCGACGCCGGCACGCTGATGCCGTCCGACGATCCGCACCGGCCGCGGCGGATGCTGGCGGCGGCCTGGCTGGACGGGGTGCGGCTGATCGACAACATCCCGGTGTGATGGCACAAGGCCGGGGGCGCTGCCCCCGGACCCCGGGATATTTGAAAAGAGAAGAACGGGGTTCGCGGAAACCGGACTGGCCGGGCTAGCGAAGCAGGTCATCCAGCACCAACGCCATGACGCGGGCGCTGTCCAGCATGTCGCCGATGCCAACCCATTCGTCGGGCTGATGCGCCAGATGCAAGAGGCCGGGGCCATAGGCGATGCAGTTCCCGAGCTTGCCGATGCGGTCGATATGCTTCTGGTCATAGGTGCCCGGCGAGGCGACGAATTCGGGGTGGCGCGACAGCACCCGTTCGATGGCGCGGGCGGTCGAGGAAACGACCGGCGCGTCGCGGTCTGTCATCGAGGGCTGGACCTCGAACAGGTCGCGGATTTCGTAGCGGAAGCCGGGGCGGGTTTCGGCCAGCCGGTCAAGCAGGCGGCGGACCTCGGCCTTGACCTCGGGCAGGGCCTCTTCGATCAGGAAGCGGCGGTCGAGGACGATGCGGCAACTGTCGGCGACGCACGGGGCGGGAAGCGAGGTGTCGCCGGGCATGGGTTCGACCTGCCCGCCGTGGACCGAGTTGATGTTGAGCGTCGAGGTGCGGGCGCCTTCGGGGACCACGGGCATTTCCGTCTGCCGCGTGGCGAGGATCGGGTAGAGCCGTTCCTCGATCTCCTGCAGGACCGCGCCCATGTGGCGGATGGCGCTGTCGCCTAGGAAGGGCATCGAGCCATGGGCGATGCGGCCTTTCGTTTCCACCTCGGCCCACCAGACGCCGCGATGGCCAAGGCAGATGCGGTCCTTGTGCAGCGGTTCGGGGATGATCACGTGATCGACCCGGCCGGGGGTGAACCAGCCCTGCCGCGCCAGATGGGCAACGCCGCCGTAGCCGCCCGATTCCTCATCGGCCGTGGCCGAGATTTCCACCGCGCCGCGGAAGCCGGGGCGGGCGGCGATGAACGCCTCGGCGGCGATGATGCTGGCGGCGAGGCCGCCCTTCATGTCACAGGCGCCGCGGCCGTAGATACGGTCGCCCTCGACCGTCGCGGCGAAGGGATCGCGGGTCCAGCCGTGGCCGGGTTCGACGACATCATGGTGCGAATTGAAATGGACGCAGGGGCCGGGGCCGGTCTGGAACCGGGCGATCAGGTTCCAGCGGGGGAAGGCGTCGCTGTCGCCCGGCGCGCCGATGGCGCGGATATGGTCGACCTCCCAGCCCTGGGCCAGGAAGCGGGCGGCCAGATAGTCGCAGATGCGGCGGTAGTTCTGCCCCGGCGGATTCACCGTGGGGATGCGGATCAGGTCCTGCGCGAGGCCGATCAGATCGGCGCGGCGGGACAGGACGCCAGCAAGAAGCGGATCATCTTCCATCGGGCGATTCTGCCTTGCGCGGGGGGCGCGAGGCAATCAGAATTCCCCACCATGAACGAGATGTAATTCGCTATTACATTCTTGGTGCAAGTCGGTTTGGGCGCAGCAACGGAGGGCGCGATGGCGGATTTCGAGGCACAGATCAAGGAAAGCCAGGAGCAGGTTGCGGCGGCGCAGGCGAAGATCAGCGCGATCACCGAGACGATCGAGAAGGCGCGCGTCAAGCTGGACGAGGGCGTGGCCATCGACGTGGAAAACGCCACGCTGGAGGATGTCCACAAGCATACCGAGGTGATGAACGCCAATATCGCCGAACTGATCATGGGGCTGGACGATGTGACCGCCGCCTTCTCGACCGAGTTTGACGAGATGCGGTCGAAGACCGGGTGGGAAAGCTTTGTCGGCATCTTCTCGCAGGGGAAGTCCGAGTCGATGCGGCAGGAACGGCTGCGCGACGCGACGATCGACGACAAACTGCAGGATCTGATCGCCAAGTCCGACGTGATCGTCCGGCTGCTGCAGGGCCAGCTTGAGCTTCTGAACAACCAGAAGACCAAGGTCGAGGCGAACCTGTCGGGCACGCTGACCGACCGCGAGGAAACGGTGGCGGCACTTGAGGCGGTGCGCAAGGCGATTGCTTCGATGGACCCGCGGCTGATCGAGCTGGAGAACAAGATCAGCGTCGAACAGGACGCGGCGGCGCGGACCAAGCTGGAAACCGAACTGGCCGAACTGAACGCCAAGCACAACGCCATGGTGCAGGACGAACAGGTGAAGCTGGCCCGCAGCCAGACGCTTGAGCGCTATATCGAGAAGGGCAAGACCTGGGTCGACAGCCTGACCAACCAGGCGGCGACGCAGCTGGTGCTGATCAACAAGCTGCAGACGGATACCAAGCAGCGCGTGGTGCTTTACGATGCGCTGACCTCGTCGCTGAAGACCGCGCAGCAGCAGGACGTCGCCCACCGGATCAACGAGATCGGGGTCAAGACCGACCAGGAGGCGCAGGCGGCCATGGCGGCGATCGGGGCGGCCACCAACGACAAGATGGCCGACATGCTGGAGGCGCATGAAGGCCACATGGTCTTTGCCCGCAAGATACTCGAAGACAAGGCCAAGGCGGATGAACGGTTCGCCCGCCGCTTTGCCACCATCGTCGAGAAGCACGACAAGAACGCTTACGGCGCCTGAGGGAGCGGCCCTTGGCCAACGAGATCAAGGAGGCGCTGGTCAAGGACCATGCCGAGCTTTACGACCCCGAGGTCGCGCGGCGGTATTTCGCGAAGTTCGCGCAGATCGGCAGCCACCTTGGCCGCGTCGCCGCCGAGATCGAGGCCGAGGGGCGGCTGACCCGGATCGAGGCGCGGGTGCTGGGCCAGTACGTTGCCGGGGTCGTCGGCACGTTCCGGGCGCTGAACCACAAATACCTGATGACGGGGCGGGCCGAGGCGGCGCCCCGGCTGACCATCGACCGGCACGAATCGGGCTTTCCGGTGGTGCAGGAACTGATGCTGATGGCGCTGGACGCGGCGCAGGCCGACAAGCATCTGGCGGGCATGGCGTCCGAGGCCGAGTTGAAGGACCGGATGATCCGCACCATCGTGGGCGAGTTGAAGATACCGGTCGGGCTGCAGTTCGCGCTGTCGCAGCGGCTGTATTTCGAGGCGCTGAAGGCGGGGGGCCTGTTCTGGGCGCGGAACGACCCCGATGCCCAGTGGATCGAGCAGGCCGGCGCGCGGCGGCATTTCCTGGTGCACTGGGCGGTGTGGGACAGCGGGGTGAACCTGCCGGTCGTCTATCTGATGGATGTCGAGGATTCGGGGAAGAAACCCCTGCCGAACGACGACTATCGCTGGCCGCCCCTGCAGCAGAAGGTGCTGGCGCAATCGGTGGGCGGGCTGAAGCTGCTGACCATCGCCACGGGGTTCGACGCGGATTTCGAAGACCTGCATCCGAAACGGCTGCGGCGGATCACGCTGGGGCCGATGTATTCGGCCAGCTTCACCCTGCAGTCGGGCCCGATTTCCCGGGTGCTGGAGGATGCGAAGGCGCCCGAGGGGCAGGACTGGGCGCTGGTCTGGACGGTGGAGGACCTGGTCAGCGACCGCGAGGAAGAGGTGAAGGACGGCTGGTTCTCGTCCCGCCCGAAGCAGGTTTACCGGCTGGACCCGCTGACCGGGGCGGATACCGGGGCGACCAGCCTTGAGCGGATGATCATCCTGCCCGAGCGGCCCTATCAGGTGCTGGTCGAGCAGAACCCCGCGGGGTTGCGCGGGATACGCAAGTTCGTGGTGGGGGCGGGCGGGCGGCTGATCCCCGGCGCCTGAGTGGGGGAGCGGTCGGGGGCGCTGCCCCCGGACCCCCGGGATATTTGTGGACAGAAGAAAGGGTGCCGGACCGATGGCGACGCGCGACACGATGGAACTGAAGGAAGAGGCGGTCCGCGCGCAGTATGAGGCGGCGCTGGCGCTTCTGTCCGGGTTCGACCACGCGCCGAGGCTGGCCAAGGCCACCGCGCCCGAGCCGGGGGTGGAACGGTCGCCGGGCGTGGGCGCGCGGCCGCGGTTCCGGTCGACCGTGGTGGGGATGGCGACGCGGACGACGGCGCGGCCGGGCGGGGTGCGGCTGGCCGAACGGGTGGACGCCTTGGGCGACGGGCTGGTCTCGCCGGTGCAGGCGGCGGCCTTGGGCGCGCTGCGCCGCGGGATCGCCATCGCGCTGGCGCTGGGCGACCAGGTGGCGGCGCAGTCGGGGCTGGCGGAACTGAAGAAGGCCAACCTTGAGGGGCGGCTGCCCGAGGGGCGGCGGGCGGAATTCACCGAACTGCTGGCGGCCGAGGCGCTGGTGGTGTTGTTCACCTTTGCCAATGCGACGGCCTTCCTGCTGGCCGAGCATATCGGGACGGTCACCGTCGAGATCGGCGAGGTCGAGGAGGTGCTGACCGACAACGCGCTTCTGGCGCTGCAGGGCGCGCTTTGGGAACTGGACCAGGATATCGCCACCTTCGCGCAGGACGAGGGGCGGCTGGTGGCCACCATCGCCGCCTTCTGCGAGGCGCTGATGAAGAAGGTGGCGCTGCGGGCCGAAGCGTCGGCGCGGGTGGGCGCGTTTTCCGGCGCAAGCTGGAAGGTCGAGGCCGACGGGCTGACGCTGTCGGGGTTCAAGCCGGCGCGGGCGGCGAAGGGCGGCCAACTCACCATGGCGTTCAAGAAGCCGCATGAGGTGGTGGGGAACCACATCGCCAAGTATCAGTCGATGCGGCTGGCGAAGATGCTGATGGCCTATGATTTCGACCGGCGGCTGAACCCGTTCGCCGAACTGGGCGGGTTCATCTTCACCTTCATGGGCGACGGCAAGCCCGGCACGGGGAAGACCACGCTGATCCAGATGATGGCCGGCCTCTTGCACGATTACTGCAAGGTGGCGGGCTATCCGTTCCGCTACCAGAACTTCAGTATCGACCAGATCGACAGCTACCAGGGCAAGTCGGGCCAGAACGCCAAGGCCTTCATCGACAACGTGGTCGACCCGACGGTGATCGGCTTCGGCACGATCGACGACATCGACCAGGTGGCAGGCAAGCGGGGGGACCGGCAGAGCAGCGCGGGCCAGCAGGAGGTAACGGCGGTCTTCATGCAGGCCTTCGCCGGGGCGGGGACGGTGGTGCGGGGGAACTGCACCTTCGGGATGTTCTCGAACTACCCGGAGAATGTGGACGATGCGCTGCGCCAGCGGGCCGGGGCACGGTTCCTGGTGGACGGGCCGCAGACGAAGGCGGATTACATCGACATCCTCTCGCTGCTTCTGGGCAAGAACCATGCGATCCCGGTCGGGGAGCATGAGCTGTTCGCCGCGCAGGAGATCAGGAAGGCGGTGGCGGCATCTTTCGAGGGGCATTCGCGTCCGCATGAGGCGGGGTTGCTGCGGGTCTGGGAAAAGACGGCGGCCGAGATCGGCCCGCTGGACACGCTGGCGAAGATGGGGGCCTATCTGAAGGCCATCCAGCAGGCGGACGAGCGGTTCACCGGGCGGGCGATCAAGAACATCACCGATGCGGTGAAGGTCCGGGCGATGGACTTCGAGCTGCCGGACGAATGGATGGAGAACCCGGACCTGTTCCTGTTCAAGCCCTATGACGAAAAGCTCGAAATGATCCGCGGTCTGATGACGCCGATCACGGTCGAGATGGTGATCCAGGAAATCAACCGCTACGCCGACAGCGAGTTCCGGTATGCGGACAAGTCGGACGAGGTGGCGATAGAGGGGGCCGTGCGCGACATGCGGCGGATGGAGGAGGCGAAGCGGCGGTATCTGGAGGGGAAGGGGTGAGTGAACGGATGAATAGAAATCGCGCTACCACCATCGCTCTTTTTGTCATGGTCGCAATCACGCTGAGCCTTGCCATCTGGTTGGTTGGCTGGACACAAGACATAAGCGCAGTGAACCCCGACGGTGGCGCGAGTTGGTTAAGGGTCGGAGTTTCCCTTGCGGCACTTTGCATTTTGACTGGTTGTTGCTCTGCTTGGGCCATTCTCCGATCAGACAGACCAATCGTTTTTGCTCTGATGTGGTTCTGCATCCACGCGGTTTGCGCCTTTTTCGTCGTTGGTGTTGCCATGGGTGGATTGGGTGTATCCGCTTGGGCCGTAGGATTTTGGGTCGTTACCGCAATCGGCTGGATACCCGGCCATTTCTGGTTTCTGTTTGCTGCCATGTTGGCGCTCTCGTCTTTCCCAAAGCGTGATGGTTATCCAGCTCAACTTCGCAAATCGAGCTGGGATGCGGATTCAGACAAGCGCTTGGACCCCAGGGATCAAAGGTAGTCTCGCATGAAACGCCTCATCACCCGCGGCCTGATGTTCGGGAACCTCATCGAGGTTTCCTCCCCCCAGCTCGTCGCCCGCTACAACCGCGCGCTGAAGCACCTCACCGGGCGGGAAACCGCGCTGAGCGATTTCCACATCGACCTTTCCGGCTATTCCCCCGAGATCGGCGATGAATTCGGCGATCCGCTCTACCTGAACCCCAACGGCGCCAACCGGCAGTTCATCCTTCTGACCACGGCGCAGAAGGAGGCGCCGCTTCTCAACATCAAGTTCTCCACCAGCCGCGGCATCCTCACCCAGTTCATCGAGACAAACGAGGCGCAGCTTTTCGCGCTGACCGCGCGGGACGTGGTGGCCGGCGAATTGCAGGGGTCGGTCTATGCCGTCGATACGCCGGCGCAATTGTTCGACTACCGGCAGGTCACGGTCGAGGCCGACACGATCGGCGGGCATGTGGCGGATGCGGAAAAGCTGGCGGCGCTGATCGAGCGGTTCCGCCGCGAGCCCGACGGCTGGCGCGACGAGGCGCTGATCGCCGAGATGGTGGGGCTGGCGAAGAAGACGGGCGACGTGACGCGGGTGCCGATCAGCCTGCCCGCCATGACCTTCGAGGCGGGGAATTTCTGGACCAGCCTGTTCGGCGGGCTCTACGTCTTTCGCGAGGTGAAGTTCCCGGCAGCGATCTCGCGCCTCGCCGTGGGCAGCCTGGGCAAGGTGCCGATCAATCAGGTGATGGACTTCAGCCATAGGAACCATATTGCCGACTGGCTGGACCGCAACCAGCTGGTCGAGCCCATCGTGCAGGCGCGGGGCACGGATGCCGGCGCGATCCTGCGGCAGAAGATGGATTTCATCCTGCTGGACGCGGCCGACCAGCTGGGAATCGACGTGGGCGCGGCGCGGCGGACGGAATTGCGCAAGGTGGCCTACCGGCTGGGCACGGCGCTGCCCGACGAATTCCTCGGCCTCGCCGCCATGCTGCGTTGGGTGGAAGGCGCGGGCGCCTGGCCACGGATTTCGTCCGAGCATCCGTCCTATTTCTACACCCTGCGGGCGCGGGCCGGGAAGGACCGCGACCTGGTGAACATGCTGCTTTCCGAACTGGCGCCGATGGATGTGCGGCAGATGTTCATCACCCACAAGGAACGGTTCTACGAGGACTATGCCAGGTGGTCCGAGCGCAAGCGCGAATATGTGGCCGATTTCCTGGCGCGCGAGTATCAGGTGGACAGGGAAGGCGCGCGCGAGGCGCTGTTCGGGCCCGAGCCGCGGATGGATGAGCTGATGCGGCCGGAAATGAAGGCCGGGCCGAAGCCCGCGCGCGACCTGCGCGACGTGGTGGGGCCCTGGGGGGCCATGGGAGGGCGGCGATGATCCTGGGCTGGCTGAGGCTGGCGTTCTTTGCGCTGATCGGGCTGACCGTGGCCTATTTCCTGGTGTCGATCTATTCCCGGTCGGTCCGGCGCGAGAAGCTGGAGAAGCGGTGGAAGGCCGAGGGTCTGGAAGGCGACCGCGACGCCTGGATCGAGGCCGGGATGCGCGATTACGAGAAGGGGCTGAAAAAGCGGCTTCTCTGGCTTATCTACATCATTCCGATGGCGGCCTTTTTCGCCATCATCTACTTCATCAACTGGCACTAGGGGGCAGGGCGATGTGGACCAAGATCAAATGGGGCCTGCGGCTGCTGCTTCTGGTGCTGGCGGGGCTGTTCCTGCATTACACGCTGCCGCAGCGCGACGTGGTGCAGATCATCAACACCTACAACAAGCTGACGCCGATCGGATCGAACTGGATGTTCTATTCGATCGAGGATTCCGGGACCGGCGCCGAGACGACGGCGACGACGCGCGACATCCGGTTCATCGAGGCGGTCTATCCCGACGGGTCTTCGGTGATGGTCTATAGGAACGAGGATACCGGCTGGCTCTGGCCGCCCTATTTCAAATGGGACAGCAGCACGCTGCAGGCCGAGGCGACGAACTACAAGACCGACAAGGCCAATCCGCAATGGGTGGCGGTCACGCATTACGGCTGGCGGATTCCAATGATCTCGATCTTCCCGAATGCGGTGAAGATCACCCCGGTCGCGGGGCCTGATGTGACGCTGATCCCCTGGCTGAACATCGCGATCCTGGTGTTCCTGGCCTTTATCCTGTTCATGGTCCGGCGGATGTGGCTGCAGTTCCGCGAAAGGATGGTCGATCCGGCGATCGACCGGGCCGGGCAGGCCTGGGACCGGGTGGATGCCGAGGCTGATGTGGCGCGGGCGCGGGCCGAAGGGCTGTGGGGCCGGTTCACCGGCTGGCTGGGCACCTGGCAGGGCAAACCGCGCAAATAGTCGCGGCGATCAGGCCGAGCGATGGACGGTTGCCGTCAGCAGCCCGGCGCCGATCAGAAGGCTGCCGCCGGTGCGGTTCAGCCGGCGGATGGCCACGGGTGAGGCGAAGAAGCCGCGGGCACGGGCGGCGAGGGCGGCATAGGCAAGGATATTCGTGAAGGCCAGCACGATGAACGTCGCCTCGAAGATCGCCATCTGGGTCCAGAAATTGCCGCTCCGGTCAAGGAACTGGGGCAGGAAGGCCACGAAGAAGGTGATGCCCTTGGGGTTCAGCACGGTGACCAGCCAGGCATGGCCGAACATCCGCAGCGGACGCACGGTTTCGGTGATCGGCCGGGCGTTCAGCGTGCCGCCGGCGCGCCAGAGCTTGACCCCGAGCCAGACAAGGTAAAGCGCGCCGGCGATCTTCAGCAGGGTGAAAAGCGTGGCCGAGGCGGCAAGAAGCGCGCCGATCCCCAGCATCGACAGCGTCATCGCCGTGCAGTCGGCCAGCGCCACGCCGAAGGCCATGGGTAGCGCGGCGCGCAGCCCCTGACCCAGCGCGTAGGAGACGACGAGAAGGACCGTCGGCCCGGGGATCACGATCAGGATGGCAGAGGCGGCGGCGAAGGCGGCCCAGGTTTCAAAGCCCATGCATCATCCCCTTGTTCCGCGCGGGGCGCGATCGGGCCGATCGGAACCACGGACCGCCGGGGCTGTGCCCCCCACCCTCTCCCTCCCCACAGGGGGGAGGGAAGTGCCGATGCCCCCGCCGGGGACCACGGCCTAGCCCCGCAGGGTGCCGCCGGTGGCCCGGGTCACCTTGTCGATGATCTTCTTCGAGACCGCGTCGATCTCGGCCTCGGTCAGCGTGGCTTCGGTCGGCTGCAGGCGCACGGTCAGGGCGATGGATTTCTTGCCGGCGCCCATCTGCGCCTCGGCCCGTTCGCCGGCGAACTGGTCGAAGACGCGGACGCTTTCGATCAGCGCCTTGTCGGCGCCCTGCGCGGCGTTCACCGCGACCAGCGCCTCGACCCCGGCATCCACCACGAAGGCGAAATCGCGTTCCACCGCCTGCAGGTCGCTGATCGCCAGCGCCGGGCGGGTGGGTGTCTTCACCTTGGGCAGGGGCACATTGGCGACAAGGACGGTGAAGGCCACGGCCGGCCCCTTCACATCCATCGCCTGCAGGACGCGGGGATGGACCTCGCCGAAGACGGCCATGGTGTTCGGACCAAGCCCGATGACGCCCGACCGGCCCGGGTGCCACCATTGGGCGGCCTTGCGGGAAATCTGCGGCCGTGCGGGCGCGCCAAGGGCGGCAAGCACCGCCTCGGCATCGGCCTTGGCGTCGAAGGCATCGACCGGGCGGCGGCTGCCATAGGGATCGCGCGGGGCGCTGTGGCCGACCAGCAGGCCGGTTGCCTGCAACTGCTGATCGCCCGGTTCGCCGCCGTGGAAGACGGGGCCGATCTCGAAGAGCGCCAGGTCCATGAAGCCGCGCGCCTGGTTGCGGGCGGCGGCGGCCAGCAGACCGGGCAGAAGGTCGGGACGAAGATGTGTCATTTCCGACGAGATCGGGTTTTCCACCCGCACATCATCGGCCCCGCCGCCGAACAGGGCGGCGGCCGCGGCGTCGATGAAGCTGTAGGTGACGCATTCGTTGTAGCCCAGCGCGGCGATGGTGCGGCGGGCGGCTTTCTCGCGCGACTGGATCGGCGTCAGGATCGGCTTCGGCACGCCCGGCTGGCTGCGCCGCATCGGCGCGCCTTCAAGGCGGGTCAGGCTGGCGATGCGGGCGACTTCCTCGATCAGGTCGGATTCGCCCAGCACATCGGGGCGCCAGCTGGGGGGCGTCGCCATCAGCCCGTCCATCCGGAAGCCAAGCGCGGTCAGCGTCTGCAACTGGGCGGCCTCGGGGATTTCCATCCCGACGAGGGAGACCACGCGGGCGGGATCAAGCCGGTAGGCGCGCGTCATGTCGACCGGCGCGCCGTCCTGAACCACATGGCTCGGCTCGCCGCCGCAGAGATCAAGGATCATCCGCGTCGCCAGTTCCAGCCCGGGCAGGGTGAAGGCCGGGTCGATGCCGCGTTCAAAGCGATAGCGGGCGTCGGTGGTGATCTTCAGCGCGCGGCCGGTGGTGGCGATGGTGATCGGATCCCACCAGGCGCTTTCCAGGAAAACGGTCGTCGTATCGCCGGTGCAGCCCGAATCCTCGCCCCCCATGATGCCGGCGAGCGATTCCGGCCCGCGGTCATCGGCGATGACCATGGCCGAGGGCGGCAGGGCATAGGTCTTGCCATCCAGCGCCAGCAGGCTTTCCCCCTCCTGCGCCCAGCGGATGCGCAGCGTGTGGCCGTGCATCCGGGCGACGTCGAAGACGTGCAGCGGCCGGTTCAGCGCGTAGGTGAAGAAGTTGGTGATATCGACCAGCGTCGAGATCGGCCGCAGCCCGATGGCCTTGAGCCGCGCCTGCAGCCAGTCGGGCGAGGGGCCGTTGGTGACGCCGCGGATGACGCGGCCGGCGAAATGCGGCGCGGCCTTCACCTTCAGCGCCGGGTCGATGGAAACGGCGACCGGGCTGGCGAATGTGCCGGGCACCGGCGCGATGTCGAGCGGCTTCAGCCGGCCGATCCCGCGCGCCGCAAGGTCGCGGGCGATGCCGCGGATGCCCAGCGCATCGGGGCGGTTGGGGGTGACCTTGACCTCGATCACCGGGTCGTTCAGGCCGCGCCAGTCGATGAAGCGTTCGCCAAGGGGCGCGTCGGCGGGCAGGTCGATGATGCCGTCGTGGTTGTCGGAAAGCTCAAGCTCGCGTTCCGAGCAGAGCATCCCGTTCGATTCCACCCCGCGGATCACGCCGGGCTTCAGGTCGACGCCGGTGCCGGGGATATGGGTGCCGGGCGGCGCGAAGACGCCGACAAGGCCGGTGCGGGCATTGGGCGCGCCGCAGACGACCTGCACCTCGACCATGTCGGAACCGGGGCCGCCGGGGTAGGTGGCCACGCGGCAGACGCGAAGCCGGTCGGCGTTCGGGTGCTGGATCGCCTCGATTACCCGGCAGATGCGGAAGACGCCCAGCGCACTGGCCGGATTTTCGATGCTCTCGACCTCAAGCCCAAGGTCGGTCAGCGCCTCGGCGATGGTTTCGACCGTGGCGGTGGTCTCAAGATGGTCGGCAAGCCACGAGAGGGTGAGCTTCATCGGTCGGTCCTGATCGTCTGGGGCGAATGTGGGCGAATGCGCGCGGGCCACGATCTAGCGCAAACCCCGCCAGAGGGGAAGGCGCGGCGAAGCGCGGGAGTGGGCATCCCGCGCCACACGCAGGGGGCGAAACCGCGCGTCCGTGGGAAACGGCGTGTTGAATCGAACGGGCGCTGCGTGTGGCCGGTCGATGCGGCATACTGGCAACGGCAACGGCGGTTTCCGGGACGGGGGAATTGGGTTGCAGGAATGTTGACGAGTGATGTTTTGCCGATGGACGACTGGTTGCGTGTGCCCGAGAGGCGGAAGGGTATTCCTGTCTGGCGCCTCTGCGTGCTGATGGGGCTGACGTTCCTGATGCTGTGGACGGCTTCTCCGCTTCTTGAGTAGTGGGGCGTCGCAGGTGGCGGGGCCATCTGCGGCTTGCCCACCGGCGGCCGAGTGATTATCCCGATCCCCGGGCCATCTGTCCGGGGAGGATCATCCGATGTCGACGAACCAGCGGTTCGACAAGGCAAGACTGCCCAGCCGCCATGTGACCGAAGGCCCCGCGCGGGCGCCGCATCGCAGCTACTTCTACGCGATGGGCATCACCGAGGATGAAATCCACCAGCCCTTCGTCGGCGTGGCGACCTGCTGGAACGAGGCGGCGCCCTGCAACATCGCGCTGAACCGGCAGGCGCAGGTGGTTAAGCACGGGGTCAAGAAGGCGGGCGGCACGCCGCGCGAATTCACCACGATCACCGTCACCGACGGCATCGCCATGGGGCATGAGGGGATGCGGTCGTCGCTGGCCAGCCGCGACGCGATCGCCGATACGGTGGAACTGACGATGCGCGGCCATTGCTATGACGCGATCGTCGGCCTGGCCGGCTGCGACAAGAGCCTGCCGGGAATGATGATGGCGATGGTGCGGCTGAACGTGCCTTCGGTCTTCATCTACGGCGGGTCGATCCTGCCCGGCCGCTACAAGGGCCAGGACATCACCGTGCAGGACATGTTCGAGGCGGTGGGCAAGTTGCAGGCGGGCGCCCTGTCCGAGGCCGAGCTTGAGGTGATGGAACGGGTGGCCTGTCCGTCCTCGGGCGCCTGCGGGGCGCAGTATACCGCGAACACCATGGCCTGCGTCAGCGAGGCGATCGGGCTGGCGCTCTTGAACTCCAGCGGCGCGCCCGCACCCTATGAAAGCCGCGACCAGTATGGCGAGGCGTCGGGCGTCGCGGTGATGAACCTGATCGAGAAGAACATCCGCGCGCGGGATATCGTCACGCTCAAGTCGCTGGAAAACGCCGCCCGCGTGGTCGCCTGCACCGGCGGCAGCACCAACGGCGCGCTGCACCTGCCCGCCATCGCGCATGAGGCGGGGATCGACTTCGACCTGTTCGACGTGGCCGACATTTTCCGCGACACGCCCTATTTCGTGAACCTGCGCCCGGGTGGGCAGTATGTGGCGAAGGATCTGTATGAGGTCGGCGGCGTGCCGGTGGTGATGAAGGAACTGGCGAAGGCGGGGCTTCTGCATCTGGACTGCATCACCGCATCGGGCAAGTCGCTGGGTGAGAGCCTTGAGGAGATACGGGGTGAGGCGGACGGCCGCGTGATCCATCCCATCGCGACGCCGATCACCCGGACGGGCGGCGTCGTCGGCCTGCGCGGCAACCTTGCGCCCGACGGGGCCATCGTCAAGGTCGCCGGCATGACCGAGGCGGAACAGGTGTTCGCCGGCCCGGCCCGCGTCTTCGAATGCGAGGAAGAGGCGTTCGAGGCGGTGAAGGCCCGCACCTACCGCGAGGGCGAGGTGATCGTGATCCGCAACGAAGGCCCGGCGGGCGGGCCGGGCATGCGCGAGATGCTGGCGACCACGGCGGCGCTCAGCGGTCAGGGCATGGGCAAGAAGGTGGCGCTGATCACCGATGGCCGGTTTTCGGGCGCGACGCGGGGCTTCTGCGTCGGCCATGTCGGCCCCGAAGCCGCGCATGGCGGGCCGATCGCCCTGCTGAAGGATGGCGATGTCATCACGCTCAACGCGCTGACGGGCGAGCTTTCGGTGGCGTTGAGCGATGCGGAACTGGCCGCCCGCAAGGCCGCATGGCAAGGGCCGCGCAAGACCGACTACAACACCGGCGCGCTGTGGAAATATGCCCGGCTTGTCGGCTCGGCCCGGCATGGCGCCGTCACCCATCCCGGCGCCAAGGCGGAAACGCATGTCTATATGGATCAGTAGGGCGGCCGCACTTCTGGCGCTGGCGGCCTGCGTTCCGGTGACCGGCACCGGCAGCCTGCCCCGCAGCGCGGCCTTCATCGGCGGCAGCTTCACCGCGGCGGCCCCGTCCGGCTATTGCATCGACACCGCCGCCAGCCATGATGCCGGCGACGGCGCGGTGGTGCTGATCGGGCGCTGTGCCGACGGGTCCGCCGCGCTGGCCGCGCTGATCACGCTGTCGGTCGGGGGGCAGGGATCCTCGGCCGCGCTGACGCCGGGCGCCAAGGCGCTGACCGACTATTTCAGGTCGGATGCCGGCCGGGCGGCGCTGGCGCGCGACGGGCGGGCGTCATCGGTCAGGGTGCTGATGGCGACGGTCGCGGACGGCGCGCTGGTCCTGAAAGTGGATGACCGGAACGCGGGCCAGTACTGGCGGGCGATCCTGGGGGTAAGGGGGCGGCTGGTGACGATCTCGGTCTCGGCGCCCGGCGGCGGCGCCCTGCCCGAACCGGGCGCGCGCGCGCTGCTCGACCGGGCGATGGCGCAGGTGCGGGCGGCGAATGCCGGGGCGGCGGGCTAGGTGCGCGCCAAACCCTTGCTTGCCAAGACTTCTGAAGTGTGGTGCGAAGTGTTTCCGTGGGTTCAACAATACCCGGGCTGGGGCCGGGATTGAGGCAGGGCGGATAGGATGGCAGGCCGGTTCGACAGGCTGATCGACCTTCTGGTCTTCCGTCGCGCCCTTGCGCGCTGGACGCGGCTGGCGGACGAGGCGCCGCAGACGGAACCCGAACGCCTGCGCGACCAGCGGTCCCGGGCGCGGCGGCTGCGGCGCGAACTGGACCGGGTGATCCATCAGGCCGAATACCGGCTGGCCCTGCCGGTGATCGGCGGGCCGTCGATCCGCAAGCCGACGGGCAGCGACTGGGCCTGGCGGCCCGACCTGTGGAAGGGGCAGATCGCGGTGCCGGGGATCGCCTCGGTGGCGGGCAGGACGCAGCTTGCCGAAGGCGTCACCATCTTCCACGACTGCCGGCGCAGTGAACTGACGGTGCGGCAGATCAGGAACACGCGCGAGGCGGATGTCGCGCCCTTCGGCCTGCGGATGGATGTGTTCCGCTTCGACGGGTCGTTCCTGTCGCTGGTGCTGGACCTGCCGCCCGATGCGGCGCAGGGGTTGCGGCTGCGGCATCTGGTGCGGGTGGACGTGATCGTCGAGATGGAGAAGCCGCTGGAGATTTTCGCCCGGCTGAACATCAAGCACGGGCCGAATGTCGAACAGATCGTGCGGGAACTGCCGCTGAACGAGGAAGAGGTGATGGTCGAGTTCGACCTGGCCTATACCAAGGTGAACGAGAAGCGGATCGAGAAGCTGTGGCTTGACCTGATCTTCGAGGGGCCGGAAATGAACCAGATCATCCTGCGCGACGTGACGGTCAGCCGCAGGCCGAGGGCGGAGCTGTAGCCATGGCCGAGGCGATGAAGCTGACGCAGACCCGCATCCGCGCGGGCGTGTGGGAGGGGATGCTGACCGGCGCGGGCGCCACCGCGCCCAAGCTTGCCGTGCTGCATCTGGAAAAGCCGCTGGAGGGCGTGGCGGTGGTGGCCGTTCCCGGCCGCGCGGGAGACTATTCCGTCAGGGTGCCGATCCCGGTCGAGGTGCTGAGCGAGGGGGTCCAGACCTTCCTGATCCAGTCCGGCGACGAGAAGCTGGCGCATTTCACGGTGATCACCGGGGCCGCGCTGGAAGACGACCTTCGGGCCGAGATCGACCTTCTGCGCGCCGAACTGGACATGCTGAAACGCGCCTTCCGCAGGCATTGCCTTGAGACGGCGGGCTGAAGCCCGCGATTGCCTGAAGGAGCGGCGGGCTGAAGCCCGCCCTACGGGTGTAACGCCGTTCCGTTCTGGGCATCGCTGGCCTCGGCCGCGTCAAGCAGGCGCTGCAGCGAGGCGCCGCGGGCGAAATCCGGCTCGGCCGGGCCTTCGCCCCGGATCGCGGCGATGAAGCGTTCATAGACGGTGGGCACCGGCGGGCAGGCGACGGGGCGCCAGGTGGCGGCCGGCCGGTCGGTGCCGAGGCAGGCGTTGAGCGTGCTTTCCGCCCCCTCGAACAGGACCTCGACCCCGCCTTCGGTGCCGTAAAGGCGAAGCCGCAGGTCGTTCAGATGGCCGGTGGCGAAGCGGGTCGCGTGGACGGTGCCCAGCGCGCCGCCGGCAAGGCGCAGCTGCAGCGTCGCGCTGTCGTTGGCGTCAAGGCGGTAGTCGCCGATACGGTCGTCGGGGGCCTTGCCGAAGGTGGCGAGCCGGGCCGAGACCTCGGTCGCATCCTCGCCCGCGGCGAAGGTGGCGAAGTCGAGGATGTGGATGCCCACGTCGCCCAGCACGCCCTTCGATCCATGCGCGGTCGAAAGCCGCCAGAGCCATTGCGGTTCGGTCCGCCAGTCGCCCCAGGTGGCTTGCGTCAGCCAGCTTTGCAGGTAGGAGGCTTCGAAATGGCGGATATCGCCGATGGCGCCGGTGCGCACCAGGCGGGCGGCTTCCTGCAGCGCCGGGACGTTGCGGTAGGTCAGGTTCACCATGGCGACGGTGCCGGCGCGCTGGGCGGCGGCGGCCATGGCGGCGGCGTCGGCCGCGTTGGTGGCCAGCGGCTTTTCGCAAAGGACGTGCTTGCCGGCCGCCAGCAAGGGCAGCGTCGTCGCGCAATGGGCGGCGTCGGGCGTGACATTCGCCACCGCGTCGAAGCCGCCCCAGTCCAGCGCGGCCTCAAGACTGTCGAAACCGCGGGCGATGCCGTGCTGTGCGCAGAAGGCGGCAAGCGGTTCGGGCCGGGTGTCGACGCCGGCCACCAGTTCGACGCCGGGGATGGCGGCAAAGGCCTCGGCATGGTTGCGGGCCATGCCGCCGGTGCCGAGGATGAGGAGCCGGATTGTCACCGGAACCCCCCTTCGCCGGCGGTATGCAGCGTCGGGCCGCGTTCGACGATCGGTTCCAAAGCGCTTTCAACCGGGGTGTTGGGCGCGGCGGACGGTTCGGCGAGGCGCGGGGCGGCATTGTGCGCCCAATGAACGGCGTTGCGGATCACCCGCTGCACGTTGCCGTCGTGGTAGGTCGGGTAGGTTTCGTGGCCGGGGCGGAAGTAGAACACCTTGCCGGCGCCGCGCCGGTAGGTGACGCCGGAGCGGAACACCTCACCCCCCTGGAACCACGAGATGAAGACGGTTTCCAGCGGCTCGGGGATGCCGAAGGGTTCGCCATACATCTCTTCATGTTCCAGTTCGAAATGATCGGGCAGGCCGGCGGCGATCGGATGATTGCGCGCGGTCAGCCAGAGCCGTTCGCGTTCGCCCGCCTCGCGCCAGGTCAGGTTGCAGGGCGTGCCCATCAGGCGCTTGAACGGCTTGGAGAAATGCGCCGAATGCAGGAAGATCGCGCCCATGCCGGACCAGACGGCCTGCGTCACCCGGTCCACCACGTCGTCGGCAACGTCGCCATGCGCGGCATGGCCCCACCAGACCAGCACATCGGTTTCCTCAAGCCGGCCGGGCGGCAGGCCGTGGTCGGGCTGGTCCAGCGTGGCGCAGCTGGCCGCAATCGCGGGGTCTTCGTTCAGCGCATCGGCGATGCACTGGTGCATGCCGGCCGGATAGATGGCGCGGACGGTGGCGTTCGTGCGTTCATGGACATTCTCGCCCCAGACGGTGACGCGTATTTTCGACATGACCGATTCCCTCCCATGGGTTGCGGGCAGGGTAACGGCACTCAAAGCGCTTTGGAAGATGGTTTGTCAAAGGGGGAATGCGGCCGGGTCGGAAGGTCGGAGAACAATGTCTTCCGAACGTCCTCCAAATGTCTTCCGAAGGTCTTCCGAAGGTCTTCCGTTGGAAGCGCACCGGCCCGCTTGCGGGACAGCATAGAATTGCCTCGAAACGGTGCCTGAGGCGGCGGAGCGGACCGGCGCGGTGACGGACCAGGATGGATCGGTTATTGTCCGGATGTTGAAACACTGCGTTCGGAAGGAGGCCCTGTCCGGGCGACGATCGGGGCCCTAGGCTTTGCAGTGTCGAACCCTGCGGAGGCTGCGCCCATGACCCACAACCCCACCTGGATAGTCAGGAGCTTGCCCACCGGCATGCCCGCCCCAAGCGATTTCGAAATGGTCGAACACCCTATCCCTGCTGTCGGCCCGGGGGAGTTGTTGGTGCGGACCCTTTGGCTTTCGGTCGATCCCTACATGCGCGCGAGACTGAGCGCGGCGAAGAACTATGCGGCGGGCCAGAAGATCGGCGAAACGATGGTGGGGGGCGGCGTGGGCGAGGTCATCGCCTCGGAGGATCCCGGTTTCCGGGTCGGAGAAATCGTCATGGGCGACGACTTCGGCTGGCAGCCGATCACCGCAATCAAGGCCAGGGGCGCAGTGCGGCTGGATCCGTCGGTGGCCCCCCTGCAAGCGCATCTGGGTCTTCTTGGCATGCCGGGACTGAGCGCCTATTTCGCGCTTCTGCGCGTGGGGAGGCCGAAACCGGGCGAGACGGTGCTGATCTCTGCCGCTTCCGGCGCCGTGGGCCAGGTGGCTGGACAGATTTGCAAGATCAAGGGCTTCGACGCGGTTGCCGTGGCGGGCAGCGATGCCAAGCTGGAATGGTGCCGGGAGATCGGCTATCGGGCCGGGATCAACCACCGAACGAGCAGCGATCTTGTGGCCGATATCGCCAAGGCCTGCCCTTCGGGCGTAGACGTCCTGATGGACAACACGGCGGGGCCGATCCATGAGGCGGCGCTTCAAAACCTGAACACATTCGGGCGCATCGTGGTGGTGGGCACGGTCGCCCTTGCCGACCGCTTCGATCAGCCCGATATCGGCCCGCGCTTCCTGCGGCGGATACTTGTCACCCGCGCCCGGATCGAGGGATTCCTGCTGGACGACTTCGAGGCAGAGTACGCGCTGGCCCGCGCCGAATTGACAGGGTGGTATCGCGCGGGCCTGCTGCAGCCCCGCGAAGACATTGCCCATGGCATCGAGGCCGTTCCCGGCGCATTGATCCGCATGTTGAAGGGAGAGAATTTCGGAAAGCAGTTGGTCAAGCTGTAGGTTGGCCTTTATCGTCCGGCAAGGCGGACAATTGGGGCCGGGATGGACAGAATAGACGACATGATCCTCTTTGCCGAAGTGGCCGAAGCGGGAAGTTTTACCAAGGGCGGCCAGCGCCTTGGCCTGCCCAAGTCCACCGTCAGCCAGCGCATCGCGGCGCTTGAGGCGCGGCTTGACCTGCGACTTCTGAACCGCTCGACACGGACCGTGACGCTGACTTCGGCGGGACAGGTCTATCTTGACCATTGCCGCAGGCTGCGCGAGGCGGCCCGCGCGGCCCAAGTGGCCATGGGGCGACTGAAGGAGCGCCCCGAAGGGCATCTGCGCCTGACCTGCCCGGAGATCACTGCGACCCATTTCATGCCCGCTTTCCTGGGCGGCTTCCGCCGCGCCCATCCCGGGATCACGCTGGACCTGATCGCAACGAACCGACCGCTTGACCTCTTGCGCGAGCGGATCGACTTTGCCTTCCGTGTCGGCCCCGCACAGGGGCAGGAAATGATCTTGCGGCGGATCGCCGAAATTCCCCGCCTGCCGGTCGCATCGCCACGCTATCTGGAAACCGCTTCCCCGCCGCAGACGCCTGAAGACCTGAGCCAGCACCTGTGCCTGCTGCATGACGGCCATCCGGAATGGACCTTCGCCGATGGCAGCAGGGTCACCCCGCCCAGCGCCCTGCGGTCGGATGCCATGGGTTTTCTGCTGGAAGCGGCGATCCAGGGGGAAGGGATTGCCCTTCTGCCCGCTTATGTCAGCCGGTCTGCGCGGCGGTCAGGGCTGTTGGTCGGCCTGCTGCCCGAGCATCCGCCCTTGTCTTACGAGATGTCGATGATCTTCCCAAGCCGAGACAACCCGTCGCGCGCGCAGATGGCATTTCGCGCTCATGTCGGCGCGCAAGATTTCTCGGCCTTGATGGGCAAGGAGCGCGAACCGCATTGAGGCTTTGGGCGCCGGGCAGTTTTCAGGGGGCAGCCGCCCCTCTCCCCCCCTTACTCCCAGGTCCGGAAGAACTTGCCGCCCGGCGAGGTGGTGAAGACCTCACACCCCGTGGCGGTGACGCCGACGGAATGTTCGTATTGCGCCGAAAGCGACTTGTCGCGGGTGACTGCGGTCCAGTCGTCAGCCAGGATCTTGGTTTCCGGCCGGCCCAGGTTCACCATCGGTTCGATGGTGAAGAACATGCCTTCTTCCAAGACCGGGCCGGTGCCGGCACGGCCGTAGTGCAGCACGTTCGGCGGCGCGTGGAAGACGCGGCCAAGCCCGTGACCGCAGAAGTCGCGCACCACCGACATACGGTTCGCCTCGACATAGGACTGGATGGCGTGGCCGATGTCGCCGAAGGTGTTGCCGGGCCTGACCGCGGCGATGCCGCGCATCAGCGCCTCATGCGTGACCTCGATCAGGCGTTCGGCCTTGCGTCCCAGCGCGCCGGCCACATACATGCGGCTGCTGTCGCCATACCAGCCATCGACGATCACCGTCACGTCGACATTCAGGATGTCGCCGTCGGCCAAGAGCTTGGCGCCCGGGATGCCGTGGCAGACCACATGGTTCACCGAGATGCAGGATGCGTGGCGATAGCCCTTGTAGCCGATGGTGGCCGAGATGACGCCGCGGCGTTCGACCTCGGCGGTGATGAAATCGTCGATCTCGCCGGTGGTGGCGCCAGGTTTCACCAGGGCGCCGACGGCATCAAGGATTTCGGCGGCGATCCGGCCGGCGGTGCGCATGCCGGCGAAATCCGCGTCTTCATAGATGCGGATGCCGTCCCTGGTGATGCGCGCGCGGGTTTCGTCCATCGGTTCCTCTGGCCCGGGGCCTTACATAGGGGCTGCATTGCCGAAAGGCCAGAGGCGCAGTTGGAACGGCGGGGGCCCGGGTCTATACCCCGTGGCAGAGGGTGTCAGCGGAGTGACGGACATGGCGAATCCCCGGGCGGCGATGCTGGTGATCGGCGACGAAATCCTGTCGGGGCGGACGCGCGATTCGAACATGCATTTCCTGGCCGGCGCGCTGACCAAGGTGGGGATCGACCTGCGCGAGGTGCGGGTGGTGCCCGACGACCACGCCGCCATCGTGGCGGGGGTGCGGGCGCTGTCCGGCAGCCATGATCATCTGTTCACCAGCGGCGGCATCGGGCCGACGCATGACGACATCACCGCCGACGCCGTGGCCGAGGCCATGGGGGTGCCGATCGGGCCGCGGGCGGATGCGATGGCGCTGCTCAAGGCGCATTACGACCGGCAGGGGCTGCCCTTCAACGCCGCGCGGCAGCGGATGGCGCGCGTGCCCGAGGGGGCGGCGCTGATCGACAACCCGATCAGCGTGGCGCCCGGCTTCACCATCGGCAATGTGCATGTGATGGCCGGGGTTCCGGCGATCTTCGAGGCGATGGTGGCCAGCGTCCTGCCCCGGCTGATGGGCGGCGCGCCGCTGCTGTCGCAGAACCTGCGCGTCCTGCGGGGCGAGGGCGAGATCGCGGCGGATTTCGCGGCGCTGGCGGCGGATTATCCGGCGTTGTCGATGGGGTCCTATCCGTTCCAGCTGAACGGGGCGTTCGGCACCAACCTGGTGATCCGCGGCACCGATGCGGTGCAGCTGAACGCGGCGATGGCGCGGCTGGTGCAGCTGTTCGGATGACCGATTGGTTCTTTCAGGCGATGGAGGCGACCTGGCCGCCGGCGCGGGCCTGGGCGGCCGGGCCGTTCCTCTTGCGCGACGGGGCCGGCGGCGGCAAGCGCGTGTCGGCGGCAACGGCCGAAGGCGACTGGACGGAAGATGATCTTGCGGCGGCCGAGGCGCGGATGGCGGAACCCTTGTTCCTGATCCGCCCGGGGGACGGGGCGCTGGATGCCGCACTGGCGGGCCGGGGATACAAGGTGATTGATCCGGTCCTGGCCTATGCCGCGCCGGTCGGGCGGCTGACGGGCGAGTTGCCGTTCCTGGCCGCTGTCGCCCACTGGCCGCCGCTGGAAACCGTGCGGTCGATCTGGGCCGAGGGCGGGATCGGCCCGGCGCGGGTTCAGGTGATGGAGCGGGTCCGCGGCGCCAAGGCGGCGCTGCTGGCGCGGTCGGGCGACCGGCCCGCCGGCGCGGCCTTCGTCGCCTGCGCGGGCGACGAGGCGATGATCCATGCCATCGAGGTACGCGCGCCGGCGCGGCGGCGCGGGGCGGGCGGGCACATGCTGGCGGCGGCGGCCAACTGGGCGCAGGCGCAGGGCGCGCGCCGGTTGTCGCTGGCGGTGACAGAGCGGAACGCCGCCGCGCGGGCGCTTTACGGTCGCGCCGGAATGGAGGTTGTGGGACAGTATCACTACCGGGCGAAACCGGCCCCGGCCGAGACAAAGACCTGATGCCCAGACCGACCCCCGCGCTTGCGCTTGCCTTCGTCCTGGCCGCCGGCGGCGCGCGGGCGATGGAACTGACCTTCCCCTTTCCGGTGGCCGCAGCCAAGGAAGCGCCGGCCGAAACCGCCGGCTACGCGCTGCCGACCGGCCCCTTCGCCGATGCCGCGCTGCCGGTTGCCATGGTCGAGGGGCGGATCAGCCGGCGGGCCTACCGGCTTGATGCGCCGGATGCCTCGCTTCTGGATGTGCTGGGGCCCTTGCGGGCGCAGGTCGAGGCGGCGGGATTCAGCATCCTGCTGGACTGCGAGGCGCGCGCCTGCGGCGGCTTTGACTTCCGCTATGCGACCGAGGTGCTGCCGGAACCGGACATGCATGTCGACCTGGGCGCGTTCCGGTTTCTGTCGGCCCGGAACGGCGACGATGCGATCAGCCTTCTGGTCAGCCGGTCGGGCGCTTCGGCCTTTGTGCAGGTGACAGAGGTGACGGCCGCCGCCCTGCCCCCGGCCGGGCATGTGGCGGGGCCGGCGGCGCCGGTCACCGCAGTCGCGCCCGACCTGCCGGCCGAGACGCTGGCGCCGGATACGCCGGTGGCGCCGGCCGTGGTTCCGGCGGACATGGCGGCGCGGCTGGACACGGGCCTGCCGGTGGTGCTGGAGGATCTGGTGTTCGCCTCAGGCTCGGCGGCGCTGAAGGATGACGACTATCCGTCACTCGACATGCTGGCGCGCTGGCTGGCGGCGAACCCGTCGCGGGCGATCACCCTGGTTGGCCACAGCGATGCCTCGGGCGGGATGCAGGCGAATGTCGACCTGTCCAGGCGGCGGGCCGAGGCGGTGCGTCAGGTGCTGATCGACCGCCATGACGTGCCGCCGGCGCAGATCGGCGCCGAGGGCGTGGGGCCGCTCGCGCCGCGCGCGACAAGCCAGACAGAGGAAGGCCGGCGGCTGAACCGCCGGGTAGAGGCCGTTCCCGACCCCCTGCCCTGACGCCGCGGCGTCAGCCGAAAGGTTTCACCAGTTGTCGGGGCCCTTGTCGGCGAAGCGGCGGGCGAGGAAGTCGATGAAGGCGCGCACCTTGGGCTGGGTGAACCGGCCCGGCGGATAGACCGCGTAGATGCCCAGAACCTCGACCGGCAGGCCGGGGACGGCCTCTTCGACCTGGCCCTTGCGCATGGCGTCGGCGTAAAGGAACGAGGGCAGGAAGGCGATGCCAAGGCCGGCGATCGCCGCGTTCAGCAGCGACTGGCCATCGTTCACCGTCAGCCAGCCGTTCGACCGGACCTGGCGCTTTTCGCCCGAGGGCGCGGTGATCTTCCAGACGTTGCCGTTGGCCTGGTTGGAATAATGCAAGAGCTTGTGTTCGTTCAGGTCGTCGATCTTCATCGGCCGGCCGTATTTCTGGAAATAGGCCGAAGAGCCGATCATCCGCTTGGTCGTCTCGGTCAGTTTCCGCGCGCGCAGGCTGCTGTCTTCCAGCTCACCCACGCGGATCGCCATGTCGAAGCCTTCGGAAATCAGTTCGACGTAGCGGTTGTTCAGCACCATGTTCACGGTGATTTCGGGGTATTCCAGCAGGAAATCCCCCAGGATCGGCGACAGCAGGTTCACCCCGAAGTCGGTGGCGACGGAAATCCGCAGAAGGCCCGAGGGCGCGGATTGCATCGAGGTGACCAGCGCATCCGCCTCGCCCGCGTCGTTCAGGACGCGGCGGGCGCGGTCATAATAGGCAAGGCCGATCTCGGTGGGTGAGACGCGGCGCGTCGTCCGGTTCAGGAGACGGGCGCCGAGGCGGGCTTCAAGCGCAGAGACATGCTTCGAAACGGCAGATTTCGAGATGCCCATCTTCTTGGCCGCGTCCGTGAAGCCGCCCTGGTCCACGACTGTGGCGAAGGCTTCCATTTCGGTCAGTCGGTCCATTCAAATTCCCCAAGGCAGCAGCGGCAGATTTGTTGCCATGAATCGCCGTGAATTCGGGCGGAACCGGGGCGGGGCCGCGTCCTATCCGGGGTAATACCTTGGACCGTTGATGGCGAGGAAACACCAATGGGTTGAGTGGATTGCGGCAGGCGTTTGCGGCCCCCGCGCCGGCCGGCGCAGGGCAGCAGGCCCGGGATAGCGCATTGGCTTCAAGGGTTCGGCGGGTGGCGGCGCCGGGCGGCAAGGTTCCGCTCAACCCCCGATTGTCGGATCGCCTGCCGAACCTTGGCCCGGAAAATGCCACGATGACGGAATCGTGACCGGCCGCGGCGGTTTCGCCGGCCCCCGCGCCGCCCCGGTCCGGGCGACGGAAGCGCGCGGCCAGGGGAATCGGGCGGGCCGGCCGTTCAGAGGCGGGCCGCAAGGCGGGCGGCCTGGTCGATGGCGCGCTTGGCATCCAGTTCCGCCGCGACATCCGCGCCGCCGATCAGGTGGAAGGCGATGCCCGCCGCCGTCAGCCTGTCGGCAAGGCCCCGCGCCGGTTCCTGTCCGGCGCAGAGGACGACGGTTTCGACGGGCAGAAGTTCAGGGTCTTTCCGTTCGGGGCCGTGGCTGACCAGCAGGCCCTCGGGCGTGATCCGTTCGTAGTTCACCCCGCCGATCATGCGCACACCCTTGGCCGCCAGCGTGGCGCGGTGGATCCAGCCGGTGGTCTTGCCCAGCTTGCGGCCCGGCCGTTCGGGCTTGCGCTGCAGCAGCCACAGGCTTCGCGCCGGCGGTTCGGGGCGGGGCTCGGCCAGCCCGCCGCGCACCGACCACGGCTCGGCCACGCCCCATTCGCGGCGCCATTCTTCGGGGTGCAGGGTCGGGCTTTCGCCCGCTTCGGCCAGAAACTCGGCCACGTCAAAGCCGATGCCGCCGGCGCCGACGATGGCGGCAGACGCGCCGACCGGCGCGCCCCGGAGGACGTCGATATAGCTGAGGACGCGGGCGCCCGGCTCGACGGGGATACCCGGGTCGCGCGGGGCGACGCCGGTCGCGACGATCACCGCGTCATGGCCGGCAAGCAGGTCGGGCGTGGCCTCGGTGCCCAGACGCAGGGTGATGTCCGGATGGTCAAGCTGGTGTTCGAACCAGGTGACAAGGCCGTGGAATTCCTCTTTCCCCGGCACCTGCCGCGCCAGGTTCAGCTGGCCGCCGACCACGGCATCGCGTTCGAAAAGCGTGACCCGGTGGCCGCGGGCGGCGGCGGTGATCGCGGCGGTCATGCCGGCAGGGCCGGCGCCGACCACGGCGATGTGACCGGGCCGTTCCGCCGGCGGATAGGCCAGGTCGGTTTCGTGGCAGGCGCGCGGGTTCACCAGGCACGAGGTCAGCTTGCCCGAGAAGGTGTGGTCGAGGCAGGCCTGATTGCAGGCGATGCAGGGTGCTATGTCGCGGGCGCGCCCGGCGGCGGTCTTGGCGATGAAATCGGGGTCGGCCAGCCAGGGCCGCGCCATCGACACCATGTCGGCCGCGCCGGTGGACAGGATTTCCTCGGCCACATCGGGGGTGTTGATCCGGTTCGAGGCGATGACCGGGATCGTCACCTCGGGCCGCAGCCGCGCCGTCAGGTGGACAAAGGCCGCGCGCGGCACCGATGTGGCGATGGTGGGCACCCGCGCCTCATGCCAGCCGATGCCGGTGTTGAGGACGCTTGCCCCCGCCCCTTCGATGGCGCGGGCCAGCGTGATAACCTCATCCCAGGTCGAGCCATCGGGGACAAGGTCGATCAGCGAGATACGGTAGATCAGGATCGCGTCCGGCCCCATGGCGGCGCGGACACGGGCCACCACCTGAACCGGCAGGCGCATGCGGTTTTCGTAAGGCCCGCCCCAGCCATCGTTGCGGCGGTTGGTGTGGGTGACGAGGAATTCGTTCAGGAAATAGCCTTCTGACCCCATCACCTCGACCCCGTCATAGCCGGCCTCGATGGCGCGGGCGGCGGCGGTGGCGATGTCGGCGATCTGTTTCCCGATCCCCTCTTCGTCCAGTTCGCGCGGCGGGAAGGGCGAGATCGGCGACTTGATCGCCGAGGGCGCCACGCATTCGGGCGAATAGGCGTAGCGGCCGGCGTGCAGGATCTGCATGGCGATGCGGCCGCCTTCGGCATGGACGGCATCGGTGATGCGGCGGTGGTTGGCGATGTCCTTGTCGGAATAGAGGCCGGCCGCGCCGGGGAAGACGCCGCCCTCGCGGTTGGGGGCCATGCCGCCGGTGACGATCAGCCCGGCGCCGCCCTTCGCCCGCGCGGCGTAGAAGGCGGCGACGCGGTTCCAGTCGCCGGTTTCTTCCAGCCCGGTGTGCATCGACCCCATCAGCGTGCGGTTGCGCAGCGTCACGCCGCCAAGCGTGATCGGGGACAGCAGGTGGCGATATGCGGTCATGGCAGGGCTCCCTTGGCGGCGAGATTGCCGTGGCGGACTGCGGGAGTCACCTGTTCCGCCGCGTCATCACGGCGGGAACCCCGGGGGTTTCGCACCCCCGGACCCCCGCGGGATATTTGAAGACAGAAGATGGTCAGAGGCCAAGGCGCCGGGGCAGGTCGTCCATCCGGGCGAAAAGCGGAACGCCAAGGGCTGCGAGGCCGCGCGCCGGGGGCGTGTCGGGGCCGTGGGCGGCGAAGCCGAGGCAGGGGATGCCGGCGGCGAGCGCGGCCCGGGCGCCGGTGGGGCTGTCCTCGATCACCAGGCAGCGGGCGGGATCGGCGCCGCAGGCGGCAGCGGCGGCAAGGTAGAGGTCGGGCGCGGGCTTCGGCCTGCCCGTTTCCTGCCCCGACAGCACGGCACGGAAGCGGGGGATCAGCCCGTGCTGGCCAAGGGTGATCGCCATCTTGCGCGGGGTTCCGTTGGAGCCGACCGCATAGGGCACGCCCGCGGCATCAAGCGCGTCGAAGACCGGCAGAATGCCGGGGATCAGCGGCGTGCCCTCTGCCAGCGCCGCATACATCCGGTCATAGAAGCGGGCGACCCAGTCGGCCGGCAGGGCCATGCCTTCGGCGCGGATGCGGGTGGCGACGGTCTCGATCGTGCCGCCGACGAAATCGGTCTCCAGCCGGTGCCGCGTCAAGGCCAGGCCGTGGCGGGCAAGGTCGTCGAGCAGGAGGTCGAGCGTCAGCCCCTCGCTGTCGACGATCACGCCGTCGCAGTCGAAAAGGACGGCGGCGGGGGTCATCCGGGGGCTTTCAGCAGGGTGACCGTCGTGTCGCCGTAGCGGCGCTGGTCGAGCGGGGTGAAGCCCGGCGGGGCCACGGGTGGGGCGCCCTCTTCCCAGACGATCGTCGCGCCGGGGGCAAGCCAGTTGCCGACAAGGGCCGAGGCGAGGGCGGCTTCGCCCAGTGCCTTGCCATAGGGCGGGTCGAGGAAGACGAGGCCGTAGCCGGGGCCGCGGTTGGGGCCAAGGGCCGTGGCGTCGCGGCGCCAGACATCGGTCGCGCCCATGGCCTGCATCTTTTCGATGTTGCGGCGGAGAAGCGCGCGGGCCGTCGCCCCGTCATCGACGAAGGCGACGCGCGATGCACCGCGGCTGAGCGCCTCAAGCCCGAGGGCGCCGGTGCCGGCGAAAAGGTCAAGCACGCGGGCGCCGGGGACCGGATCGGGGCGGGGGCTGTTGGTCAGAAGGTTGAAGATCGCCTCGCGCACCCGGTCGGAGGTGGGGCGAAGGTGGGCCTCGGGGTCGCCCTCGCCCACATCGGCCAGGATCAAGCCGCGGCGCGCGCCGCCGATGATCCTCACTTCAGAAGGGCCTTCAGGTCCGTCGCTGCGGCCACGGCATCGGGGGCCGGGCTCTTGCCGCTTTCGATCAGCCGTTTGCCGACCATATAGGCGCGCGGGTCGTTCATCGCGTCCACCGCCAGCAGCCTGTCGCCGGCGTAATACCAGAACGAGGCCGCGTCGCCCTCGCCGCCACGCGCAACGACATGATCGTAGCCGGCGTTCAGGCCGGCGATCTGCAGCTTGAGGTCGAACTGGTCGGACCAGAACCATGGTTTCGCCTGATAGGGCTGGCCCGCGCCAAGGATGTTGGCGGCCACCGCTTCGGCCTGGTCGATGGCGTTGCCGACCGATTCCAGCCGGATGCGGCCACCCTGATGCGGGAAGGACGCGCAATCGCCGGCCGCCCAGATCGCCGGGTCTGAGGTGCGGCCGAGTTCGTCGGTGGCGATGCCGTTGTCGAGCGCGAGGCCGGCGGATTCGGCCAGTGCGGTGCCGGGGGCGATGCCGACGCCGACGATGACGAAATCGGCCGGAAGGACGCGCCCGTCCTTCAGCTGCGCGCCGGTGACGCGGGTCTCGCCGGTCAGCCGGTCAAGGCCGGTGTCTTCAAGGATGGTGACGCCGTGCGACCGGTGCAGGCGGCGGACGTAGTCCGATGTTTCGGGGGCGGCCACGCGCTGCAGGATGCGCGGCGCCATTTCCAGAACGGTTGCCGCCACGCCCAGCTTGGCGGCGACGGCCGCCGCCTCAAGCCCGATGTAGCCGCCGCCGACGATGATGGCGCGGCGGCCCGGGGCGAATTCGGCGCGCATCCCGTCGACATCCGCCAGGGTGCGGACGGTGAATACGCCCTGCAGGTCGCCGCCGATGGCGGCGGGCAGGCGGCGCGGGGTCGATCCGGTGGTCAGCGCCAGAACGTCGTAGGGGATGGCCTCGTCCCCGGCGGTGACGGTTTTCGCGGCGCGGTCGATGGCGGTGACGCGGGCGCCCAGCTTCAGCGTGACGTCGTTCTCGGCCCAGAATTCGGGCGAGCGGAGCCAGAGGCGTTCCTCCTCCATCTCGCCCAGCAGGTAGGCCTTGGAGAGGGGCGGGCGCTGGTAGGGGGGGGCGGGTTCCTCGCCGATCAGGGTCAGCGGTCCCTGGTGCCCCAGCGCCCGCAGCTTCGCCGCAAGGGCGGCGCCGGCCTGTCCGGCCCCGACGATCACGATGCGCATGGCTTCCCCCTCTGGCAAGTTCCGGGCCGGACCCTATAACCTTGGGGCGGACAGGTGCAACGCGCGAGGAGACGAGAGATGACGAAATTGGCGGTCGGAACGAAACTGCCCGAGGCCACGCTGCTGCGGATGGGCCAGGACGGGGCAGAGAAGGTGATGTTGTCCAGCCTGCTGAAGGGCCGCAAGGTCGCGGTCTTCGGCCTGCCCGGCCCGTTTACCGGCACCTGCACGAACGCGCATGTGCCCAGCTTCATCCGCACGGCGCCGGGCTTTCGCGCCAAGGGGGTGGAGGCGATCCTGTGTATCGCGGTGGCCGATCCCTTCGTGATGAAAGCCTGGGGCGAGACGACGGGCGCCACGGCGGCCGGGATCACCATGCTGGGCGATCCGGCGTCCGAGTTCACCAAGGGCGTGGGGATGGAATTCGACGTGCCTGACATCGGGTTCTATGCAAGGTCGAAACGGTATTCGCTGCTGGCCGAGGACGGCGTGGTGACGCGGTTCAACCCGGAAACCGGCAAGGGCTGTGATATCTCGGGCGGCGAGGCGCTGCTGGAGCAGGTCTGACGGAACCCGCCCCGCCCGGTCAGCCGGGTTGGGGCGGCGTGCCGCAGAGGCACTGGATCGGCGCGCCGTGGTCGGTCTGGACCTCGGTTTCCGGGGCAAAGCCGTCAAGCGCGCGGGCAAGGTCGACATCCAGCATCGTCAGCCCGCCCGCCGAATGGGTGACCAGCGTCACGTCCACCACGTTGAAGACATTGCGCCAGTCGGGGTGGTGGTTCATCTTCTCGGCCTTCAGCGCGGCGCGGGACATGAAGGCCCAGGCCTGCGAGAAGGACCGGAATTTCCAGACCTTGCGGATGGCGTCCTGGTCGGGAACGGCCTGCCAGCCGGTCTTGCCCAGATCGGGCAGGGCGGCGGTGCGTTCGTCCGGGGTCAGCAGGGTTGCGGGCATGGGATCAGCCTTTCTGCGCCATCAGCGCGTCATCCCTGGCCGCCGCGGCCAGATGGGCGGGGCGGTCCTTCAGGCGGTTCCAGTAGGCGGCAAACGCCGGATGCGCGGGAATCGTTCCGAAGCGCAGGCCCCAGCCGATCTGGCTGCCGACATAGACATCGGCGGCGGTGAAGCGGTTGTCGCATACGAAATCATTGGCCTCGAAATGCCGCGCGAGGGTGCGGATCACGCGATCAAGGCTGCCATAGCCCAGCCGGCCTTCGTCCTTCGGCTCGGGCGCCTGCCAGCCGAACGAGGTGTTGACCACCGCCGCCTCGGCCGGGCCGGCGGCAAAGAACATCCAGCGGTAGAAGGATGCCGTGTCGCGGGCCATCAGGCCCTTTTCCGGGAACGCCTGCGCCAGATAGGTGCAGATCGCCGCGACCTCGGTCACGACATGGCCGTCGTGGACCACGGTGGGCACCTTGCCCATCGGGTTCAGCGCCAGGTATTCCGGCGTGTTCATCGCGGCGCCATAGCCAAGGATCACCGCTTCATAGGGTTCGCCCAGTTCTTCCAGCATCCAGCGGGCCATCCGGCCGCGCGACATCGGATTGGTGTAAAGCGTCAGCATCCAGTTCCCCGATTCAGCCTGCGGTTCGTGCCGAGTATTCCACCCGCGGCCCGGGGCGGCAAACCCTGCGGGCGATCAATCCTCGCCACCGCGGCGGAACGGGCCGAAGGCGGTGAGAATCTCGATCTCTTCATCCACCGCCTGCCGTTCGCGGACCACGAAATCCCGCACGGCGCGGCGGAAGCCGGGGTCGGCGATCCAGTGCAACGAATGGGTTTCCACCGGCAGGTAGCCGCGGGCGAGCTTGTGTTCGCCCTGCGCCCCCGCCTCGACCCGGCTGAGGCCGTTGGCGATGGCCCAGTCGATCGCCTGATAGTAGCAGAGTTCGAAATGCAGGAAGGGCCGGTCCTCGACCGCGCCCCAGTAGCGGCCGTAAAGCGTGTCGCGGCCGATGAAGTTCAGGGCGCCGGCAACGGGGCGGGGCCCGTCGAAGGCAAGGACCAGCAGGATGTCGTCGCGCATCGTCGCGTGGAAGGCGTCGAAGGCGGCGCGGGTCAGGTAGGGGCGGCCCCATTTGCGGCTGCCGGTGTCCTGGTAGAAGGCCCAGAAGGCCGCCCAGTGCGCGGGTTCGATCGCGTCGCCGGTCAGGGCGCGGATCGTCAGGCCCTGCGCCTGTGCCTCCGCCCGTTCGCGGCGGATCATCTTGCGCTTGCGGCTGGACAGGTCGGCAAGGAAATCGTCGAAGGTGGCATAGCCGCGGTTTTCCCAGTGGAACTGCTGGGTGACGCGGTGAAGAAGGCCGTGGTGGCCGGCAAGTGCGGCCGCCTCGTCCGCGGTGCAGAAGGTGACGTGCAGCGAGGACAGGTTGTTCCCCGCGGCAATGCCGATGGCCGCATCCGCCAGCGCCGCGCGGTGTTCGGGCGGGCCAAGGAAGCGGCGGCCGGTGGCCGGAGTGAAGGGCACCGCAACCTGCAGCTTCGGATAATAGCGGCCGCCGGCGCGTTCCCAGGCCTCGGCCCAGCCGAAATCGAAGATGTATTCGCCCTGGCTGTGCGCTTTCAGATACATCGGCAGCGCGGCCATGGGCCTGCCGTCCCGCGACAGGACCAGCGGCTTCGGCAGCCAGCCGGTGCCGGCGCCGGTCGAACCCGAGGCTTCCAGCGCGGCCAGGAAGCGGTGGGTGGTGAACGGGTCGACCGGCCGGCCTGCGGCCTGTTCCGGCGCGGCCAGCGCGTCCCAAAGGCCGGCGTCGATCCCGGCGATGCTGTCGTGAAGCGTGATTTCGGCCATCGCGGTCTTTCGCGCCCGGCGTCAGGCGGGCAGGGGCGAAAGATAGCCCTCGAAGGTCACGTTCTGCGCCACGCGGCGCGCGGCTACCTCTTCCACGGCCGAGCGGATCGTCCAGCACAGGATGGCGGCGCCTTCTGCTTTCAGTTCGGCGACGCGCGGGCGGGCCAGATCGGCGGCCTCGTGGCTGATGAAGCTGCTGCCGGTGGGGCCATAATCGGGGATGGCGCGGAAATGGGCGCACATCTCGGGCGGCATCGGCTGCCAGCTTTCGGCGTCATAGGCGGCGGTGGTCAGGCCGCGGGGAATGCCGGGGGCAAGGCGGGCCATGTGGTGAATGGCGGCCGGGTTGAAGGACATCACGGCCACGTCGCCGGCATAGCCTTGCAGCGCCGCGGCGGTGGCGGCCTCCAACCGGCCATCGGTGGGGCCCATGACCAGCGACTGATCCTTGATCTCGACCAGCAGCGGCGCGCGGCCGGCGACAAGGGCCAGCACCTCGGCAAGGGTCGGAATCCGGTCGCTGCCGCCGATCAGCGTCAGGCGCGACAGTTCGGCCGCGCTGCGGGCGCGGACCGGGCCCTTCGCCGCCGTCAGCCGGTCAAGATCATCGTCATGGAACACCATCGCCACGCCATCGGCCGAAAGCTGCAGGTCGATCTCGATCGCATAGCCCTGGTCGATGGCGGCGGTGATGGCGGCGGGCGAATTCTCGATCCGGCCCCGCGCCCGGTCGTGCAGCGCCCGGTGCGCGACGGGCTGGCGCAGCAGCGACGGGGGCAGGGGAACGCGGGGCGGTGTCACGCCCTGATCTCGAACACCGCCTCGATCTCGACCGCGACCCCAAGCGGCAGCGACGCGGCCGAGACGGCCGAACGCGCGTGCCGGCCGGCATCGCCCATGACCGAGACCAGGAAATCCGACGCGCCGTTGATCACCTTGGGCTGGTCGGTGAAATCGGGGGTGGAGTTCACGAAGCCCACCAGCTTGATCGCGCGCACGACGCGCGAGAGATCGCCGCCGCAGGCCGCCTTGAGCTGGGCAAGGATCGACAATGCGCAGCGTTGCGCGGCGGCGGCGCCCTGGGCAACATCAAGATCGGCGCCCAGCTTGCCCTTGATCAGCCCGGTCTCGTTCTGGCTGATCTGGCCGGAAATCCAGGCCGTGCTGCCGGTAACGACGAAGGGCACATAGTTCGCGGCCGGCGCCGGGGCTGCGGGAAGCGTCACGCCAAGCTCGGCCAGACGGGATTCAATGGACATAAGGGGGCCTCTCTGTCGGGTTCGGGCAAAGCCTAGCTGTTCAGTCCCGGCATCTGGTGGATTGGGTTGACGATGAATCTGTCGGGTTCTGAAGTCCAGACATTGCAGATGTATTCGTAGGGCGTGAGGCCGTCGAGGGTCTTGAGCCTGCGGGCGA